>JACLAD010001411.1_pt1 | contig 92639 bp, 76 predicted proteins | sample 8027901 | NCBI WGS metagenome assembly JACLAD01 (sample SAMN15725071, study PRJNA655200) | protist metagenome | isolation source: fluorescence activated cell sorting (FACS) single amplified genomes of... | place: Spain: Blaines Bay Microbial Observatory, Mediterranean Sea | collected 2016-07-05 | reverse complement strand
TCCTGGAACGAGTCTACAGGAGCTGTTTTGGCATGTTCGGCCTTGAAAGAAAAATACCGTAAGGAGCTGCAGTCAATTCCTGATAAGGACATTTCCTGGATCTTTTTACATTCAGCACAAGAGGTGATCCTTAACCGACTTTCTTCCAGAAAAGGACATTATTTTAAGCCCGAATTGTTGGAATCACAATTCTTAACCCTTGAAATTCCACAGTATGGGATTCATATAGACGTAAATAAATCCGTTGAAAAAATTATGGAGGAAATTATGGAGAAAATCAGTAGTGAAGAGAAAAAATCCCAAATCGGACTTCTAGGTCTCGGCGTAATGGGAAGAAGCCTTGCCATTAACCTGGCAACAAGGGGAGTAAAAGTCGCAGTGTATAACCGGCATGTGGAAAATATCGAGGTGGATATTGCCAAGACTTTTGCTAATGAAAATAAATCCATCTATGATTTTCCCTGGTTTGATGAGCTGAAGTCTTTCGTAAACTCCTTGGAGCGACCTCGTAACATCCTGCTCATGGTAAATGCCGGAAAGGCCGTAGACCTGGTCATTGAAAGTTTGTTGCCGTTGCTTGATAAAGATGACCTCATTATTGATGGCGGAAATTCTCATTATAAAGACACTGTGCGAAGAGAAAATTACCTGAAAGAAAACGGATTCCTTTTTATGGGAACCGGAGTTTCGGGAGGGGAAGAAGGAGCCCGCAAAGGACCTTCCATAATGCCGGGTGGCCCTGCGGAGGCTTATAAACGTGTTGGCGATTACCTTGAAAAAATTGCAGCACGGGATAAGGCCGGAAATCCTTGTTGCACCTATATTGGTCCCGATGGTGCAGGCCATTTTGTAAAGATGGTCCACAACGGAATCGAATATGGGGAAATGCAGCTTATTGCTGAAATATATAATTATCTTAGATTCCATACCGGCTCAACTCCTGAAGAAATTGCTACTCTTTTTGAAGGATGGAACGCAGAAACGCAGAGTTACCTTCTGGAAATTTCGGTTGATATTTTGAGGAAAAAAGTAAAGAACGAATATTTGATCGATAAGATCTTGGATGCTGCAAAACAGAAAGGGACCGGTGGCTGGTCAACAAATGCTGCCCTGGAACTGGGAGTGCCTTTTGATACAATTACTGCGGCTGTAATGGCGAGGAATATTTCAGGAAAAAAAGAAGAACGGAAGGCTGCCGAAGAAGAATATCAACCAACTCCTTCCAAAGAAGGAAATCTTCAGGAAATTTCTGAAGGCTTATTCAAAGCTTATAAAGCGGCAAGTATCATCAACCATTCCATAGGATTTGATCTTATGGGAGAAGCTTCCAAAGAATACAAATGGAGCCTCAATTTATCTGAAGTTGCCAGGATCTGGACCAATGGCTGCATCATTCGGTCGGCTTTCATGGAAGAATTAATAGAGATCCTGAAGGAAAGTCCGCTGGAAAATATCCTCATGCATCCCGATATTCAAATCCGGATCAAAGATTCAAAACCGGAACTTGCCGGTGCAGTTGGTGATGCCCTTAAAAACGGATTTCCGGTGCCGGTTTTGTCTGCAGCTGCCAATTACCTGCTGAGTTTTACATCGGGGCAATCTTCAGCAAACATGATCCAGGCACAGCGGGATTATTTTGGAGCACATACGTATGAAAGAGTAGATAAGGAAAGGGGAGAGTATTTTCACACTGAATGGAAACCCGGTAAAGAATGAATCTACAACTACTATTTGCTGTTTTCGCAGGAATCGCCCTCCTGCTTTTTTTGATCCTCCGCCTTAAAATTCAAGCTTTCCTGGCGTTGCTCATTGTTTGTATTGCCGTCGGAATTTTAGCAGGAATGCCTGCGACAGATATCCTGGAAACGATGAAGGATGGAATGGGCAGTACACTAGGGTTTGTTGCCACAGTAGTCGGTCTCGGAGCTTTATTCGGCGGAATCCTCGAACAATCGGGCGGAGCACAGCGTCTGGCTTCCTTTATGCTGAAGAAAACAGGGGAGAAGAATGCTTCCTGGGCCATGATGGTCACGGGTTTTGCCGTGGCAATTCCAGTGTTTTTTGATGTAGCATTTATCATCCTGGTGCCCGTTACATATGCACTGAGCAGGAAAACCGGAAAATCTCTATTGCTATATGCCATTCCTTTACTGGCAGGACTGGCCATTACGCATGCCTTTATTCCACCTACTCCTGGTCCCATTGCAGTAGCCGATATTTTGGGAGCTGATTTGGGGTGGGTGATCATCTTCGGATTTTTAGCCGGACTTCCCGCTGCAATTATCAGTGGACCTGTTTTTGCAAAATTTATAGCTAAAAGGATTCATATTGAGCCGCTGGCTTTTGATGATGAAGACGATCCCGATGAGAGAATGTCTCCATCTCCTGGATTGATCATTTCCATTATCCTCATTCCAATTGTTTTAATAGTAATAAATACGGTACTTGGAAGTCCGTTTTTTACTGATTATGCTATTCCTTCTGAAGTCATTTATATTGTTGAATTGCTCGGACATCCTTTTACGGCGCTTATCATTGCCAATCTTATCGCCTGGTATTTCCTTGGGATTAGACGCGGAATGTCCAAAGATTATTTACTGAAGGTTGCCACAAAATCATTTCAAGCGGCCGGAATAATTATTTTGCTTACAGGAGCGGGTGGAGCTTTTAAACAGATCCTGATTAACACCGGGGCAGGGGAGATGATTGCCGAAAGCCTGAACGACAGCTTTTTTAATCCGTTGTTATTCGGATTTATTGTTGCTGCGCTAGTTCGTGTCCTACAGGGTTCTTCCACTGTGGCAATGATCACCGCCGCCGGAATTACTGCACCCGTACTCACGGGAAGTGATTTTTCCATGGCACAAACGTCCCTGATTGTGATTGCCATCGCTTCTGGAGCCTCCATCATGTCGCACGTCAATGACAGCGGATTCTGGCTGGTGGGTCAATTCTTAAACCTTACCGAAAAACAAACTTTTAAAACCTGGACAGTAATGACCACGTTAATAGCTCTAGTAGGGCTGGGGGTATCTTTGTTGCTGTGGATGGTTGTATAAAAGGGAACAAGAAAAATCTAAATTCTGAGAAATATATTTAGCCATGAATGCACTAATGTCTATAGAAAGAGATTTCTCAGTCGCCGAAAAAGGCTCCATCGAAATGACAAATAAAATTTATTCTTCTATCCGTGGCAAAATGGAATTACTCAGAAGAAGGAGTTTCTTCAGGAGAAAGAACAAATTCCAGGTCATCTACAATATCTCCATATTCAGAAACTTCTATTTCAAAAGCTTTTTCAGAAGGACTTGCAGTATAACCTAATTTTTCAAGCTGGGAAGCATCTATTTCTGCAGTGTACTTTCCAGGGGAAAGCCCCAGGAATGTGAAATATCCGTCGCCTTCACTCAATACCCGTGCAGCCTGATTTCCGGATTCATCAAAAATATTAATTATGATTCGTCCCTGGCCCCTTAAGCTGTTTTCGCTCTTGAGGTACACCATTCCGGCAACTTCTCCCATTACTTCCACCGGAACATAAATTTCCTTGAACTGATTGGGAACGCTAAGGACCTTAATCCTTGGATTCGGAATCCTCCATGCAATATTATCGAGACTGGTAGGATCTATCTCCAGCATTATGTCAATATAAGGCTGCAATTCGGTGATTTGTAAAACCGTTTTATCTTCATTATAAGTAAGTCGGCTGGCATTTTTTATTTCCAGGCCTGGCACCCCGGGTTCCATAGCATCTTTTATTCCGTTGTTGTTATAATCCAGGAAAGGAATTATGGTCAATGCCGCTTTGGAAACGGCAGTTCGGTTACTGGTCATTACATGTCCGGTGTTGTCATCAAGCAGTAAACTTCCCCTTGCAGATTGCACATAAGAAGAATTTCGGTTGCCAATTCTCGAGGTGAGGGCAGTTTGGGCAAAATCAAATGTATACCTTAATCCGACTTCAAAAATATTAGATTCCCGGATTAGGTTATTTTCATAGGCCAGATTAAGAAAGCCTCCCTGGAAAACCGGACGTTCCACTTCCAGAATGACATTGTTCATTCTATTCCGACTGAAATCATACTGTAACTGCGGAGAGAAAAGAAATTTGTACGGCAATCTGTAAGTTTGTGAAATGGAACTATAGATCGTGGGAGTTTTAGTCCGGTCATTATAGATCCCGTACGTAGTTAAATTGGTGCTGATGCCCATCACCGCTCCTGAAAGTAACAGTTGTGCCGTGGTAAATTCGGTGGTTGGCATGATGATCTGGTTTACACTAAACCTGCTGAACATTGAAAAGCCCAGGGTACGAATAGGAGCAGAAAAACTAATTTTTCGCTCTTCCAGGTAATTATAATTTATGGCCGTTTGATCTTCGTGGTACTTTACGTAATTCAGGTCTACCTGAAAATTTCGGGGTGAACGGTAGCTCAGAATACCTTCTCCTTTGACGCCGTACATGTATTCCCCTGCGAACAATACGCCTGATGCTATCCGCACGGAAGAATTCACAAAAGGCATAAATTCCCCGCTTACCACATCTGAAAAATATTCGACTCCACCACCAATGGTCATGCTGTTGTTTAGTCCGTAGTTAAGGTTAAACCTCGAAAACCTTCTGTTATTTTCATCTTCAACGATTCCGGCGCTGAGGGTATATTCCACTTCATTCTTCGGAACAAAATTATAGGGAATGTTGATTACCCTTTCTTCGACGCGTTCTTCCCCCCAGGGTCCGTAATGTCTCAGGCTTACCGCGGTATTTCCGTACATTAGAGGCACCTCGAAAGAATAAAATCCGGAGGCATCGGCTTCAGTAAAATCTAACAGAATGTTATTCACATAAAGTTCGACTGTCCAGCGAGGTTCTGTATAATCGTTCAGGGAATAGGTTCCGAAAGACCTACGGTTATGCATTGGGCTGTTGCTTACCTGCACCCCGCTCACCGGAGCAAAAAGTGAGGAGGTGGCCCGGGTAAAAATCCGACCTGCCGTTACCTGCTTAAAAAGCTTACTATCATTGTCCACATATCGCCATTGGTAAAACTGGTTTCTGGAATCAAAAGGGATGCGGGTAGAATAATTCAGCAGCAAATTTGTTTCACCCCCTAAAAAGATGGTTCCAAGACCAAGGGTGAGCCTGTTATCGTTTTCAATTTCCGATTGTTGTGTAGTGATCACACCCCAATCCAGCATTCCTGCTTTAAAAAAAGGATGTTCCCGGGCTATCGCTGTATCCGGCTGCACGATTCCTTTGACCCTATTCAGGTTTTCCCGCATTTTTTCCAGTCTCATTTCCTTGATGACAGGAAGTTCCAGTTCCGTATTCAGTTTTACCGAAAGACTTCGGAAAGAGAAATTGGTATGGAGTCCGAATACTTCTCCAAAATATTTAGATTTCAAGTATAGAGTAGTGGGGGATTCTATAAAGTCTGAATCCTTCAGCTGATGTATTTGGTTCTTATAGGTAATTTCGGCAGCTGTGGGGTTTATAATGTACGTGGAATCGGGATGTATGATAAATCCGGAGATTCCGCTCTCTGTTTTTTCATTTTTGATCTTCAGAAACTCAAATAATTCCCTTACAGGAATAAATGCGTCTTCCTCTTTAATGGCTATCGGTATTTCGATGACCCCGATATCGGGAATATTCATTTCCACCGCTAATTCATCATAGTCCGGGAAATCCTCCTGAGCATTTCCGCAGAAAATAATTCCGATGAAGAAAAGGATCCCCAATAATTTTTTGGAACCTACAGAGTAAAAAGCGGGGGAGCTTTTTTTCATTAACTGAAATTGCTTTTTATTGATGAATAAAGGTTAGGGTAAAAGTTCCATTGTAGCGTCCCGGTAGATTTCCAGAATTATTAGCCGGAATTCGCAGTGTGCCTCCTACAAAGATTTCGTTTGGAATTTGAGGAGATGCCGCAGAAGTCACAAAAGTTCTGTCCCCCGTACTAAAACTGTCGACCGTGAGATAGATTTCCCCACCATTCCCGTTTGTTAAAACAGTTTCTCCATTATCCTGAATGTATATGATTGTTCCAGGATTAGCATAAAGATCAAACAAAGCAGAACTAACTGTTCCTGATCCAATATTCAAAAGGAATATATCATTGTTTTCTGTTCGTGATCCACTGTAATCCACTGTGACGCTTCCTCCTGTTGGTCCTGCTACAAAAGATCCAAAATCCAGGTTCCTGGCGGTGCGAACTTCAACTGTAATAGGAACCGGAGGATTTTCCTGCGCAATCACAGGAAAGGATCCTACAATGAAAAGCAGAAAAAATACTGTTTTAAATGAACTGCTGATTATACTTATATAGCTGGCTTCTGTCATTTTTTCACTAGTACTTTTTTGGTAAATGTTTCTTTTCCTGAAAGGTAACTTATGAAATAAACTCCCGTACTTCTAATCCTCTTAACTTCTACAACTTCTTTTTCTGCTACTTCCAGAACATTAATAATTTGTCCTGTGACGGTGCTTATTTGCAGCGGACCACTTTCTCCTTTTTTAAGGTTCATCCTTACCAGTACCTGTCCGTTTTGGGTTTCCACACTAAAAGGCTCATTGTAAAACACTGCAGGATCAGAAATTCTGGTGTTGGAAAATACAAGATAAAATCTGGAGTTAATTTCCCCTTTTTGAGCCTGGAATCGGTAGACAGGATCAGAGTTCAGATCCTGAACATTTCTTTTCTCTTCATCTACAAGATATATATATGCTCCTGTAGAAAGATTTTCAGTATCCTTTAAAGAAATGGCCATTGCACCTGCTTTATCCGCTTTAATTCCCAAAGGTATTCTTTCAGGTTCCCTACCTATACCATTGGATATAGCACTAATTGCCAGTTTATCTCTTTCAGGAGTAAAACTGTAAAGATTAGGCACATTTACAGCAGTATTCATTAGTTTATGAGCGTCCAGATCTTTTTCAAATCCGGTGGTAGCAAAGGAATGGAAATAGATCACAGCAGGATCAACCGATTGTTCCCCCTCGAATCCCGCAGTAATTCTTATTAAAGCCGGTGTCTGTTTTGCGGACTGTTTTAAAAATGGCTGAGAAAAATTATTAACCCTGACAGCATTGGACATTCCCAATGTTCCTGACACCGGATATACGGTATTATCACTAACATGAACAAAGAATCCTTGCATGGACGGGATCACATTAGAGGATTTTCCGTCATCACTTTGTACCCCGTTTACGTATGAAGTATAAGTTCCTGTATACCTGTCGGTGGTGCCAGCCCGAAAGAAATAAATAGCATCATCTACATTGGTTTTGGTCCAACCTGTAGCTGCATTCCAGTCTATTGGAGAAGGGTAGGGGTTTCCTACCAGATTAAAGCCTTGGGTATATTCTCCATTGTTGTTATAAAGCATTCTGGAATAATTGCCATTATTGACCGTTCCACTGATTTCTACTGTTTTTTCCACTACTGAATCTCCGAAGTTTAAAGCATAACCTTCTACCGCGTTCAATGCGGCAGTTGGATTTGTGTACACTTCCCAGCCGGTTGCATCATTAGCGTTGACATCTTTCCTATTTTCATTATAACTGTAAAAATTCGGAAAAGACTCGTTCAGGTTGATATATGGGGCGAAATCTCCAACTGTGGAATTCTGAAAAGGAGAACTGAAATATTTATAGCCGAAACTGTTATCCATATACCGCTGCATTTTTACTGTTCCAATAACCTCTCCGGTTCCGGATCCGTCAATTAGTGCGGTTCGAACTTCGTTCGAAATAAGTGTAAGGTTGTTACTTGTATTAAAGTTTCCCGATTGTGCTTTTAGAATGCCGGTAATTTCAAGCGCTCCCTGAGAAATTACTCCTGAAGAATTGTTTAGAGTGAGATTCTTTATCCTGTTTTCTACGAAAGCCTGCGAAGGAATGGTTTGAGCAGAGCTTCCCGCCAGCCAGATATGTCCGTTTGTGGCATCGAATACTCCTGAATTTGATATTTTTCCGGCGATATGAATCGAATAATTATCAACCAATACAGATGCGCCATTTTCAATGCTGATATCTTTAGACAAAGCTGCATCACCCGAATTAATTTCAGGATAATTAGAAAGTCCGGCAGGGATAAGAATATCATTCTGTAGGGCGGGCAGTGAATTACAGCTCCAGTTTCCGGTGTTATTCCAGTCATTACTTACTGCTCCTATCCATTCCCATTCATTATTTACTGTAACAGTAAAAGAAATTCCGGGATCTGTATTTACACAAGTTGTTCCCAAATCGGTAATGCTGATTACTTCAAATATCGTGGTTTGATTTACAGGTAAATTTTGAGAGAAGTTTCTAACCGAGATATCAGGAACTGTAAAATTTTGTCCGTTCATGGTAACATTGACCCGCCAGGGACCTGTACCTGTAAAAGTTCCGGTAATAGTGGCATATTGCCCGGTACAAATAACGGCAGGAGCTTCGACTACGGCTGTAGGCAAAGGATTAACTATGATTTTTATCACTTCAGAAACATTGTCTACACAATTGGCGTGTGAGGAAACATTTCTTCTGAACCAGGTAGTTTCTGATAATTCACCGGGAGTATAATTTATTCCGGAATTAGATTCCTCTGCCGCACCAAACCTTTCATCTGGACCGGAGGTACTGCTTTCCCATAGATAAATGTACTCTCCATCACCTCCTGCTGGTTGTGAGCCCATAATCTCTAACGCAGCATTTCCGGAACAAACATTTTCTGTTTCGCCTGAATAGCTGATGGTATTATTAGAAATTTCATCATATACTGTAATTTTTACAGCATTAGAAATGCTTTCTGCACAAACACCAGAGGTTGCTTTTCTCCTGAACCAGGTGGTTTGTTCAAGTTCCCCGGGAGCGTAATGGATCCCGGTATTGTTTCCGGTTGCCGGCACGAATCCTTCATCAGGACTTGTAGTACTACTTTCCCACATATAATTAATAGTATCGCCGGCATCATTCCCGGTGAGGCTTTCGGCAACAGAAGATCCGCACAAGGTTTGCCCTCCTGCTATAGTATTATTAACTACCTGTTCAAAAACAGTAATGGTAACGGAAGTATTGGGAGCGTCATTGATACAGGATGTTCCATTATCTGTTATTTGAAGGATCTCAATAGTAGTTGTTTCTGAAATTTCTATCGGAAAGTTAAAGTTGCGATCTGCAATGTCATACGAAACTGGACCAGATCCATTTAAGGAAGCCATTACCGTCCAGGGTCCTATGCCCTTAAAATTTCCGGTCAATGGAACAGTTTGGGAACCACAAATTTCTTCTGGTGCATTTAAATCTATTGTAGGAAGAGGGTTGACTTCAAGTTTTACTATGTTCGAGCTGTTATCCTGACAGTTTTCTGAAACTACTGTTCTTCTAAACCAGGTGGTTTCTGATAATTCCCCGGGATTGTAATCACGGAGGGAATTTTCTCCGGGAGCTTCAGAAAATCCGTTATCGGGACCTGTGGTGCTTACTTCCCATAAATAATTGGTGGTGCTATCCAATCCTTCAGGAGTGCTCCCTTTAATGTTTCCGGGATTAGAGCCACTACAAATAGGTGGAATGGGTTCTGCATAAGTAGCCTGAATGTAAAGCCTTTTTACAGTTCCATTACAGGGATCACCAAAAACAGCGTTGGTTGCAGGTATATTTGCTGAATTCTCACCCAACAAATATCCTTCAACTATTGATTTGCTGTTAGCTGCATGACAACTTCCAAGACTGAAATTTTCACAATTACCAGTAGGAAGACCGTAACTTGCAAAATTCACAGAAGTAAACACGGTTCCTTCGGGGGCTGATATATTTACTATTCCTCCTTCATTGGCTGTTCCACAAGCAATTCCTGTTGTTCCGTAGCTTATTTCGTTTCCTGATATTTGTGAATTAATGGTGACTATTGCAGGGTTAGACTCGTTTGTTGCAACCAATGACTCAAAGCCTAAATTGTTAGAACTGGTAACAGCTGCATTTCTAAAGACGTAATATGTTCCGGATTGATTAAAGGGACTGCTATTTAAATTGGGGGTGAAGCTCGCTGAAGTTGCTCCAGGAATTGTAATTCTTGTGCCATTTCCAGAAGTACTGTAAGTCCATTGATAATTCGGGTTGTTCAATCCAGCTGGAAGGGAAGCAAAGGTGTCTCCGGAAATTGTTGTGGGAGAGCTTCCGGGGCAAATATTTTGTTCCTGATTTACAGAAAGCCTATTCTCCAAAACTCTCGTAAGATTTGAGAAATTTAATCGATTCCCCCCACCTTCTTCATAAAACTCATATTCCAGCTGACTGTTACCGGAAAGGTTTAATAAAACACCGGGTCTGTCATAGTAACTTTGAGGAGCCCAACTGTTATAAACAAGATCTCCGTCAACTCTTAAACGCGAACCATCATCAGATCCCATCTCTACCACATATAAACCTTTTTGGGTAGAATTCATTTTATAACGAACAGAGAAGGTTTCGGTGTAGATCGTAACGGGATTTGAATCGGCCATTATTTGAAAACAATTTGCATCTCCTCCAAAATTCTGGAAAAACGTTTCAGGCTCATTATAATATCCGATATAGGTATTAAAATTTGTTCCGTCATAAACATGGCCTCTCCAGGAATCTGTTGCTGTAATAGTTTGGTCGTCCTGAGTATTGAGTGCGCCTTCGCCATCCCCACAAGGACCAGAGAGAGTGTTAAGAGTTGCAGTGTTAGAAGTTATAACGCACCCTGAACTGTTGGTTATCCTTACCCTATATTCGTTGCCATTTTGATAGCTTTGTATATTATTGACTGTTAGACGGGGAGTGGTTGTGCCATTTTGATTCGCATCATCATAAATATCTCCCCATCCATATCCGGAATCTGCCTGCCAACGGTAAGTTAAATTAGTGCCTGATGCTCCAATCTCAAAAGTTGCATTATTTCCCGGCGAAGAAGTTATGTTTGAAGGGTGGTAAGTAATTCCCGGCAGTGGATTCACAGTGAGCCTTGAAGGTGATGGACTAAGGCTGCACCCATTCTTGAAAACCTTGACACGGTAAAGATTATTGTTCATGGATGTCGAAGCATTCCTGATTTCAATTCGGCTAGTGGTAACATTGCTGTGGGTAGAATCATTTGTAAGATCTGTCCAGGATGATCCACCATTCGTACTTACCTCCCATTGAAAAATTGCTTCAGAAGAATATGCTTCAAAAGAAACAATTTCTCCTGCACAGATAGTTTTGTCTTGATTCTGTGTGACCCATCCCGGTCCTTCTGTAACTTTTAAGGTTGCACTTGCAGATGTTTTTGGTGAACCTTCGGATGAAACAACAACGCGAAACAAATAGTTATTAAAATCTGTCTGCACATTTGCTATAGTTAAAGTACTAGAAGTAGCACCACTATATTTTTCACTATTGTTAACCACAACCCAGTTATATCCATTTTGGGCATACCATTGATATGATAAATTCGTTCCTGTTGCTTGTACTGAGAAAGTAGTGGAATCCCTTTGGCAGATTGATTGGTCTACCGGTTGCTGAGTAATTGAAACATCCTGTTGCACATTAAATACAGCTGCATCAGAAAAATTAGTGGCGTTGTAAGCACTTGCTAATCTGTTATTCGTACTGGTAAGTCTTGCCTGCCTGTACAAATAATAAGTTCCGGGAGTGTTAAATAGAGTAGAAGTTGTAGATGGCGTGTAAGTTGCTCCCGTTGCTCCAGAAATAGCAATTTTTGCACCTCCCACACTTGTACTGTAATACCATTGATAGCCAGAACCTGTTTTAGAAATTCCTGTGGGAAGGTTTCCATACTCTTCGAATGTGTCGCCGCTAATGACTCGGCCGGTATTTCCAGCAGATATGGTTTGAGTTGTATTTTGTGTAAGGGTATTTAGAATAATCGGATTTAAGTTGCTGTTTAAGCTAACCCTGTTGCCACCACTATTCTCATAATACTCCAATAATAAACTACTACTACCTGAAAGGCTTATGAGAACATTTTGATTTACAGCATAGCTGTGGTCACTCCATTGGTTGTATACTTCAGTTCCATCGATATTTAGCCTGCTCCCATCATCGGATCCTATTGAGACGGAATACATTCCTTTCAAGGCACTTCTCATTCTATAACGTACAGAGAAGGTTTCGGTGTTTACAACACCTGCTTGTCCGTTGTAGGAGAAATTGAAGCAACCAGAATTGCCAAAATTTTCATCGAAAATTGCAGGTTTGGTGTAACGGCCGAGGTAAGTTCCAAATCTATCATTATAAATATGTCCTACCCATTCATTAATTCCCTCAGTATTTTGATCAGCATTCGATGCTACTTCTCCAACTTGAAAAGTATTGGAAACATATATGGCAGAGTGATTGGGATTAGGGTTTGAAGAGCGGATTCCAATACGATAGTCAGTACCATTTCTTGTGCCTTCGGGAATAGTAATTGTTCTTGTGATAATAGCTGTTGCCCCGGTAGAATTGTTCGGAGCTGTTCCAGAGGTGAATTCTGCAATTACATTGTAATTATTTATAGATTCTATTCCTGTACCAAAATAAACGTAATACCGGGTACTTCCTGAAAATCTATCTCCCCAGCCTCCATTTGTAACTTCAAAACTTATTTCTACAGTAGAACCAGCACAAACAGGAGTTCCTGAGACAGTAGGTCCTCCAATACTCTGCCCCTGCACAAAACAGCTCCCAAGCATACATATGCATAGAATGATATAACGGGCAAGGGTAGGGGGCATGCTCATTTGGAAAAAAAGATTTGTAAAAGTTGTTTCAACTATAATACATACTAAAGTTCAAAAGATTTTTTAGCCAGTGTTGGTCCATTCTCTTCTGAATAGGTAATTTCCAGTTTTCCCCGGCTCAAATCCACTTCCCCCGCATTTCGAAGTTCAAATGAGAAATTTCTTCTACCATTCGGAGTATAAACAGAAACTCCTTTGACCATTCCGATTTCTGTGGTAGTTCCTTCAGGTGAAATGTGGTCAACTTTGATATTTCCGTAAACCGACATATTCCCGGTACGGTTAAGCACAAGTGAAAGCTTTGGATTTTCTCCCTGGTTATGTAATTCTATATCTGTAAGTTCAATGGATGTGGTTGATTGTCCTTCCTGGATAATTATTGGAATACTGATCCCGAAAACGGTTTTAATATTAATGGAAATTCCTTCTCCTTCCTGGATTTCTTCCTCTCCCAGAGCGGTTTGTTCTTCTACAGCCCTAAAATACATATGGGAACGGTATTCTCCCTGTTCAAGGTTTCCGGTGCGGGTAAGCTGTACCCTAACTGTCTGAGCCTCGTTTGGAGCCAAACTAACCCTTCTGGGAAAATATCTAAGGAAATCTTCTGCGAAGCGCTGACCTTCTTCCGGTTCTTCTACCTGTTCGAAATTCCCGGCTTCTGTCATTTTGTAATTGACAAAGGAAATGGCATAAACAGCTGTATCACTTCCTGTATTGGCAAGATTGATTTCCTGCGATCTCTGGGAACCATCAAACACCAATCTTTTTGGCATGATCATCAAATCTCCCTGTGCCCTGGAGATTTCAGCAGAAAATATAAAAAGGAAAATAAAAGATAGGCTGGAAAGCGTAAGTAGTTGTTTTTTCATGCGGGGGCAGAATTATTTTTACATCTTGTTATGGACTACAAATGTAAGTAAAACAAGATAAGAACGTTAAGGAAATCTAAAAATTTAATTGTAGGTCACCGTCACACTGAATCCGGTGGAATTGGTATAAAAACCTGATAATTGATTTGCATCCAGGTTTAAGGTTGCCCCGATTTTTATAATATCTGTTACCACACCGGTTTCAGGTTGTACCGTAAATCGATTTATCACTAATTTTTGATCGGGATTTTCCTGATTGTACAAAGTAAAAGATTCAGGTAAGGTGATGGAGTAGTTGTTGTTCCCGTGAGTGACAATAGCTTCTGCAGGATTCACAGTGCCGGGAAAAGAAGTGGATATTTGCACTCCCTGCGCCACACGGGAACCATCAGGAGATAGAATAATGCTACCTGCTGTATAGGCGCTGATCACATTACCAAAATCAAGATCCACTGTTTTATCGATCTTTATAGGATCGATCACCGTAGCCCTGCTGGTAATAGTTGCCGATGCAGAAGCCTGAGCAAATAAATGTCCTGACAAGAACAAGGACAATAAGATCAGGATTAATTTCTCCATTGGGTTAATTAATTTACAGTTCAAAATTTATTAGAAACAAAAGCGCCACCACAAGTGGCGGCGCTTTTTAAATTTATATTGATAGTTTTTCTATTCGTAAGAAACAGTAACACTTACTTCTCCAACATAATTTCCAGCAGCTTGTTCTACACCAATTGCTAAAGTACCTCCTACTGTAAATGTAGTTGCTGTTTGCCCTGAATCACTCTCTAAGCTCGTGGTAATATCTTTAATATCAATAGTTGCTGCATCTTCACCTCCACCTTCTAGCTTCAAAGTAGTTCCACCCGTCACCACTGAATAAGTAATCCCATCTTCTTTGGTTACCGTAAAGGTTGGTACAGTTGTAGTTTTATTTCCTGGCACTACCATATCTTCAGGAATGGTCCTAGTATTATCGGGAGTTACAGTTACATCACCTGCAGTTGCTGTAGAAGCAATTCTTCCAAAATCAAGGACACCTGCAGAGGTTATTGTTATAGGATTCACAATTTCAGCATTAACAGTAGCTGAACCATTATCTGAATTCTGTGCAAAAGTTGTTCCGGCGATAAGAGCGAATAAAACGAATGTAATTTTTTTCATGGTAAGTAGGTTTTTAGGGTATTTATTATTTTTCTATTTTGGGTTATCAATTATTTGATGATGCAAACGTACACCCTAAGGAAAGCCCCTACAAATAAAGTCGATAACGACCCCGGAAATTCGTTAAACTACACAATTCTTAAAAAAATTAACAAATAAACGCCTCTAAACGTGGCTGCTGCAGCCCCAAAATGTAAAATTATGGAGTGAATTCCTTCTAAAAAAAGCTACACAAAGGTTAATAAAGATCCAGGAATCCTTATATGAAGAAATTCTGCAATTAAATTAAGGATACCTACTACTTATTATGGAAATGGTTTGGCGGGATATAAAACTGAAGAAAGGGACTAATAAAAAAATGGAACTAAATCTTTATTTTAATGTATACCCATTTTGGTAAATCTAATGCTCCAGGTTATTTCAGCTGAATAGTCGTAAATCCTACTTTCTGAAAATTGATCTTTTTAATATTGATTTAAATAGATCATATCAATTACTAACTGGACCAAAAAGGCTGTCACAATAATGATTCCTGCGTATGAACTTTTTTTACCAACTAATGAAATGGCTGTGTGAAGAAAATTTCTCATTTTTTAATTTTATCCTGCTTTAAATTATACTACTGTGTATTCAAATATTTGAAATTGTTCCTTGTTCTTTTCGCAATACGAAAGGAATAGGAAAGAAAAATGGAGTAGTAGGGTACTATTGAATCTTTGAAGTAGGATGCAGATTCAGTTTCAAATTTGAGACAATCTTAGGTGGTAAAAAAATATAATCGCCAGGAAGAAATTAAAATCGTTTAACTACACGAATTAAGATAAAATTAAGAAACCTGAAAGTTTCAGGTTATAGATCTTCGGAGAAAAAAAAGAAAAATTATTTAAGAATTTTAGTTATAATTTACCGTCACATTCATTGGTGCCGGACTATTATAAATACCTGGAGTCTGGTTTGGATTAACATCTAAAGTAGCACCAACTCTTACAGTTCGTGATCCTCCACTTATATTTCCGCCTTCGGCAAGGCTACTGGTAAAATCTTTTATGATCATACTTTCGCTTCCGTTAGTTAAAATATAATCATTTTCAGGTAGTGTGATGGAAAAAGCAAAACCTTCTTCCCCGGTCACTTCAAAAGCGGCGGCCGAGACGGTGGCATCATCAGCAAGTTCAACCCCGCCAGTGGTTATCCGTGTATTATCAGGAGTAAGAATCACTACACCGCCAGATTGGGCATCCAGGTTGGCAAAATTCATGTTAGAGGTTGTGGTAATCCCGATTGGTTGAATAATAGTTACAGAAGCAGTAAAACTGGCAGTCGCACTCGTCTGGCCTTTTACGGAAAGGGCAAATGCGAAGAATATTAATATGGAGATTACCTGTTTCAACTATTGTAGTTTTCTTACTACAATAATACGCAATTAAAATGATGTATCCGTTAAAATGCACAAAAATATCGATGAAATACACAATTGACATTATTTAAAGGTGCAGCATAAGGATTAATCCTTATTATTTAGGCAGTTACTTAATCGTTATAGTTATAATTACCGACCTTAGTGACAGGTCTCATTAAAACCTCTAAGAAATTTGTATCTTTTCGTGAAACAAAAAATACTTCTATGAAAAAAACTTACTCAACCATTCTGGATCTTCAAAAGGTAGATCTTGGTCTTTTGATCTTCAGGATTGGGATTTCATGCCTCATGTTAACGCATGGTATTCCGAAGCTTATAAGGTTCTTCGGAAATGAAGAAATTGTTTTTGCCGATCCTATAGGATTAGGTGAAACCACCAGCTTTGCCTTAACGGTTTTTGCTGAATTTCTCTGTTCGGTTTTGATTCTTATCGGGCTTGGCACCAGGCTCGCAGCAATTCCGCTAATGATCACCATGGCGGTAGCTGCTTTGATCGTACATATGCCCGACGGCTTTGGAAGGCAGGAGTTACCTTTACTATACCTTACCGGTTATATTCTTCTGTTTTTTACCGGTAGCGGAAAATATTCTCTTGATCAATATTTCCTTTCCGGGAAGAAAAAATAATTTTCAGGAAGGGCCTGTTTTTGAAGATCAAATCTGGATTTTCCTCCGGTGGTTCCATCTCTTTCCAGTTGGAAGCCTGAATAAATTTTCAGACAATCCTGAGCATTCCAAAAATTTCGTGATTCGGTTGGTATAATAATATCAATAGAAAACTGTATCTTCTTTCCGGCAACCTTCAGCCGTAATAAATTCATTTTTAAAAAAAGACTATGGATTTGAAGCGAAGAAATTTTATAAAGAAAAGCGGATTATTTACAGCGGCAGGATTGCTGCCGGATTCATTTTCTGCATTGGCAACCGCTTTAGACACTTCTTCTGAAGTTCAAAAAAACAATACATTTATTATCAAGGAGACAACCATAATTACAGTGGATGATGCATTGGGAGATTTGGAGAATGCTTCTATACTTGTAAAGGACGGAAAAATAGCAGAGATAGGAAAGGATGTTTCTGTGCCTGAAGGCATAGAAGTCATCAACGGAAAAGACTCTATTGTTATGCCGGGTCTTATCGATTGTCACTGGCACTTGTGGACTTCCCTTCTCCGCAGCATGGCAGGAGATACGGAGCAGCAGGGTTATTTTCCAATGACAACACGCTACTCCCGTTTATATTCTGAAAATGATATGAAGATTGCGACGCAGTACGCTGTCGCCGAAGCTCTGCACTCGGGAATTACGACTGTCTGTGACTATAACCATAACGCCAGAACCCCCGCGATGGTAATGGCAGGGTGTGACGCCCTGGCCGAATCTGATATCCGCGCACAGGTGCTTTACGGATATTACAGGGATCAGAATTCATCGGAACCTACTCACTTCGATGGAATCCGGAAAGTTTTAAATAAACTTCAGGAGGATGAAAAATACCGCTTATTATTCTTAGGTCTTGGTTCCCGGGGCGTCCGGTATCAGCATTTGAAAAGCGACTGGGAAAAAGCGAGAGAACTTGGTTTAAGAATCAGCATTCACGCCAGCTCCAATGAAGATCAAAAAGGCCAGATCCAGCAATTGGAAAACATGGGCTTACTAAAAAGTGATTTGAATATTATTCATGGGAATGCCATAACTCCGCCGGAGATAAAAGCCGTAAAAAGTTCCGGAGCTTCGATTACGATGACTCCTTATTCAGAAATGCGGATTGGGTATGGATTACCAAAGGTGAATGAACTACATGAAGCGGGAGTCAATACTTCTTTGGGAGTAGATACCACCGGGCTTTCCGGCAATTCCGATATGTTCTCTATCATGAAACTCATCCTGAATCTATCCAATGGCCAGGCAAAAAATGAATTTTACATGCACCCCAAGGAAGTTTTAAAAATGGCTACCATTAATGGAGCCCGCACTTTGGGAATTGCCGACATCACCGGATCTTTAACCCCCGGAAAACGTGCCGATCTAATTATGCTGAATAGAAAAGATCTAAATTTTTCTTCCGGAAAAAGACCAGAACATCTAATAGTAGAAGCCGCCCAACCAGATAACGTAGATTTTGTTGCCGTTGACGGAAAGATCCTGAAACGAAACGGGCAGCTCACAGGCATGAATGTAAGTTCGGTTGTAAAAGAGGCCGAAACTGCTTTTGAAAAAATGTATCGAAAGATCAATTAATACATATGGTTCCTTCATAGCCGGGCAGAAAAAAAAGGCCGCCTTTTCAGACAGCCTCTTATCATTTAATTCAAATGCATGCAGATGTTTATCCTTCAGAATCCAGCATTGCAAGGAATTTATCCAGGTTAGGTATTACCACAATTCTGGTACGTCTGTTTTTTGCACGATTTTCAGCCGTGTCGTTATCGGCTAAAGGATCATAACTACTACGTCCTGCTGCAATTAGTTTTTCAGGATCTACACCATATCGATCCTGTAACAGGCGTACAATGGCAGTAGCTCTTCGAACACTTAATTCCCAGTTGTCCTGGATGTAAGAATTCTCCACCATGGTCTGGTCATCTGTATGACCTTCCACCATTACTTCCATGGTAGGTTCAGATTTAATGACTTCAGCTAACTTTTCCAACAGGGGATAAGCATCACGGCTCACGCGGTGACTTCCACTTCTAAATAAAAGTTTGTCAGAAACGTCAATCATTACTACTGTTTTATCAACAGAAATATTAATATCCTCATCTTCTCCTGCATTAATTTCTTTTCCTAAATTATAGGAAACAGCAAGATTAATGGAGTCTTCAAGAGTTTTAGCACCCTGAAGTTTTTCAGGATCTACATTTCTCAATGTCTGCCGCATTTGTTCTTTATGAACGTTAGACATGGCGGTAAGATCATTCATTTCAAGTTTTTGGTTATTTTCATCCCGTAATGAATTGATACGTGCATTATAATCTGCGACTCTTTCTTCTATAGCACCAAGCCTCTCCTCCAGTTGTTCCTTTTCCACTTGAGTTTGCTGTAGGTTACTTCGTGCAGTATTATAATCATCTTCTAAAGCAACATACTTCTTTTTAGAAACACAAGAGGTCAACATACTTGCCGCCAATAGTGTGGTTACTGCTAAGGTTCGTTTCATAATTTTCTGGTTTTTTGTTTTTAAAAGCTCGTTTTTTTAGCTCTTTGTAAAACGATTTCAACATTCGAAGTTATATAAAAGCTTTTCTGAGAAGGTTCATTTTAACGGAAGATTATTACTTTAACAATATTCTTCCTAATAAAATCTTAATGAGAAACTTGAATCTGAATTAAATTTTATTCAAAATGTAGCTTTTTAACTTATGTAGTGGCAGTACTTTTGAAAAGTCCCTATACTTCTGAAAATCCTATGGTTATAATATACCTGCAGTATAACTTTATGACAGGAGAGAGGAGCTAAAAGGCTCTCAAAAATCTGTTTTAACAGAATATTATAAGGTTCAGAATCAAATAAGTAAAAGATTGGCTTCATAATATAGTATATATACAATAAATTTGAAGCATAAGCTTTACCTGCCTTACTTTGGAAGAAAAAAACAAGAAAGAGAAGAATACGAAAAAAAAGAAATATAAAGGACTAAGGATTTTTGGAAAAATCCTCTTAGGTCTGGCTATTTTCATTCTACTTATCCTGTTGTTTGTTCGTAGCCCATGGGGACAAAATATTATTAAAGACAAAGTAATTTCCTCTATTTCGAATAATACCAATACTACAATAGAGGTAGAAAGGCTATTTATTACCTTTTCCGGGAACATATTCATTGACGGACTTTATTTGGAGGATGAAAAAGGGGATACGCTTATTTATTCTGAAGAACTCGAAGCTGATATTCCGTTATGGCCAATTATTAGGGGGAATGGGATTGCTATAACTTCTTTAGACTGGAATGGGGTTAGGGCGAATATTACCAGAAAAGATACGATTAGCGGCTTCAATTTTAGTTTCCTGACGGAGGCATTTGCACCGGCAGATACCACTGCCACTGCTCAAACTGCACAAGACACTACGACTTCACCTCAGGAATTCCGTTTAGGAGAGATTAACCTGTCCCGTTTTGATGTGGTGTATAACGACGAAGTTACAGGTATAGATAGCCGGTTTCGTGTGGGGGAACTTCACCTTGAAATGGAAGAGACCGATCTTGAAAATATGCAGTTTCATGCCTCCAATGCGTCTATTTCAAATTCAATTATAGATTACCGACAAATGCCGGTTCCCGAAACTCCCAATGAAGAAGATGTGCCGCTTCCGGTTTTTAGTATTGATGAACTGGAACTGCAAAACGTTGCAGCAAATTACCAATCTGTTCCGGCAGGAATGCTGGCATTGGTGCAACTGGAAGAATTCCTCCTGAAAATGCCTCAGGCCAATTTAGAAGAAAATATTATTGAAGTAAATGACCTTCAAATGAGTAACTCCAATATTCTGCTGAAGATGACAGAAACTCCAGAAAATGGAATTACGAGTGAGCCGGAGCCGGGGGAAGATACTCCCGAAGGATTTCAGTGGCCGGAATGGAAAATTGAAATAGCAAATATAGATTTCAGCAATAACAAAATAACCTATTTAACGAATGAAGCAAAGCCTGAAGCCGGAGTCTTCAATCCCGAAGCTTTGGAGTTTCAGGAGTTAAACCTTTCTGCTCGGGACATTTTCCTGCGGAATGAAAAGGCCGGATTAGACATCAATAACCTGAGTTTTAGGGAAACCGGCGGAATAGAGCTCAGCAATTTTAGTCTCGAAGCGGGGATCGACAGTAACAATTTAAACGTGGACGAGCTGTTGGTGGATCTTAATGAGAACCATTTAGAAGGGAATCTCAATATTCGTTACGACTCTATGGACGACCTGATCAATAATCCTGAAAATGCTGTGGTGGAAGCCAATCTTCCGGAAATCTACCTGAATCTTCAGGATTTGTTCTTTATTCAGCCCGATCTGCGATCTAATGAATATTTAGTGGCCTTGAGTCGAAAGCCGGTTACCGGGAACATCAATGCAGTAGGCACATTAGCTGCTCTGCAAATTTCGCAGTTAAACCTTAATTGGGGTAATTCTACTGCTATCGCCGCAAGGGGAAGCATTCAAAACCCTACAGAACCGGAAAATCTTCAGTTCGACTTTCCGCGGGTACGAATGGTTTCTAGGAGAGGGGATATCCGAAGGTTTGTTAATGAAGATAGTTTAGGTGTAAGACTTCCGGAGCAGTTTTCCCTTACAGCAAATGTAAGTGGAAACACCGAGGAAATTGAAGCTGCGGCGAATCTTAATTCTTCGGAAGGGGATATTTCAGTAGACGGCAATTTTTCCAGTACCACTGGCATTTCCTTTAATGCAGACCTGGAGGTTTCAAATTTGGCATTGGGAAATATCCTTCAAAATGAACAATTAGGTAGGCTGAACCTTACGTTAACGGCATCGGGAGAAGGGGAAAATATGAATGAGCTGGATGCGATGCTTGAAGCTACCATCAGCAGTTTCCATTATAACAATTATGCCATTGAAGATCTTAAAATCACCGGAGAACTTACAGATGGGAGTGGTTTAATTACTTCAGATTATGAAGATGAAAACCTGAATATGGAACTTGAAAGTTTTGTGATTCTCGACTCAGTTTCTCCGCAGGTAAATTTGAGTCTTAATGTGATTGGCGCCAATCTAGAAAAGCTGGGACTAACCCAAAAAGACATTCGGGTTGGGTTTGAACTCGATGGTTCGTTTAGGGGAAATGCAGAAAGTTATGATGTCAATGCAGAAATTAGTGACGGGGTGACGGTTTCTAATACAGAATCCTATCTACTTGGAGATTTTGGAGTTTCGGCCCGGGTAAGACCAGATTCTACAGCGGTAGATATCCAGAACCGGATCATTGACCTACGACTTCGCTCAAATACAGATCCTGCTTCTTTTGCCAATGCTTTACAACGGCATTACCAAAGCTATTTTTCAGATGATATTGAGATTGACACTGTAGACAATCCCGTTAATCTTGAATTACGTGCAGAAATAAGGGAAAATCCCATTCTCGATGAAGTATTTATTACCAGTCTGGAAGAAATGGATACTATTAATATAGCGGTAGATTTCCATGAACGGAACAGGAAGTTAACGGCCGATGTTGAACTGCCATTTATCAATTATATGGGAAATGAAATTGACAGTTTATCTTTCCGGCTGGATTCGGGCAGGGAAAACCTCGAATTTGTTCTTGGTTTTAATGCTCTAAATGCCGGACCTCTTTCTGTAAGACGAACAGATCTTGAAGGGGAAATAATTAACGAAATCCTTCACCTGGATTTCAACTCCTATTATGAAGACGAACATTTAATGCATATACGCTCAGAGATTGCAAGAAGAAATGATACTCTTATTTTTCAGTTAGATCCTTCAGAAGTAATTTTAAACAGTAGTTTATGGGAGGTTCCGGCAGGAAATGCAATACGAATAGCAGAGAATTCCACTATTTTTAATGATTTCCGGTTTAGCAGGAACGATCAGAGTCTGAGAATTACTAATGAACAACCCGGAATGGAAGGAGAACACATCGGAATTCTGTTCGATAACTTTAAATTGCAGAGTTTTCTCAGTTACCTAAATCCCGAAACTCCGCTGGCCTCCGGTCGCCTCAATGGAAATTTCACAATAAAGGACCCTAGTGGTAGCCCTGGACTTCTTGCCGGACTCGAAATCAATGAATTTAATGTAATGGAAGTTCCTATGGGAACCCTCACTCTTGAAGCAGACGCTATAGGTTCCGAAACCTATAATTTTGACATGGCCATAAAAGGAGGAAATGTGGACCTGGATCTCGAGGGGAGCTTCAATGCTAATGAAACCGGAGCCGAATGGGATACGCAGCTATTGTTGAATGAAGTACAAATGGCAGTTGTGGAAGGTTTTTCACAGGGAGAAATAACAGCGGCCAGCGGAAGTTTTTCCGGGGAAATAAGTCTGAGTGGTACTACTGCGGAACCGGTGTACGAAGGAGTTATTAATTTCAATAATGCAGCCCTTACAGTGGCCATGCTCGATGCTCCGTTTGTGATACCAAATGAAACATTAAGATTGGATAATGAAGGATTTTACTTTGACAGTTTTACTATTGAAGATAAAAACAACAATAACTTTACTTTAAATGGAGAGGTGCTAACAGAAAGCTTTTTAAATCCTGCTTTTGACCTGGAATTTGAAGCCAATGATTTTATGCTATTGAATTCTACTGCCGAAGACAACGAACTTTATTACGGTACTGCCGTTGTAGATGGCAACGGAAGTCTTACGGGAACATTAAATGTTCCAATGGTGGATCTTAATCTAACGGTAAACTCTCAAACCAATGTCACGTATGTAATCCCACCTTCTGAAGTTGCGGTGGAATCACGTGAAGGCGTGGTTGTGTTCGTAAACAGAGAAAATCCAGATGATATTTTAACTTCTGGAGAAGAACAGGCTTACACCTTTAGCGGATTACAAATAAACTCTGTTATTTCTATAAATGAAGGTGCGATTTTTAACGTCGTAATAGATGAGCAAACGGGAGATAACTTTAGAGTAACCGGTTCAGGAGATCTTAATTTCAACATATATGACAATGGAAGAACCACCCTTTCCGGACGTTATGTAATGAGTGGGGGGCACTATGAAATGAACCTCTATGGACTGGTAAACAGGAGGTTTGAAATCGTGGAAGGAAGTACCATCACCTGGCTGGGAGATCCTTTAGATGCAAATCTTGATATAACTGCCCGATACAGGGTAGAGACTTCGGCTTCTTCATTAATGGCAGCGCAAACTACCGGTGCTGCGGCGGAAGAAAGGGACCGGTTCCGTCAGGAATTACCATTTATAGTTTACCTCAATATTGACGGGGAAATTATGCAGCCGGTGCTTAGCTTTGGCCTTGACATGCCAGAAACGGAGCAGGGTGCCATAGGTGGCCAGGTATATGGACGCGTACAACAAATAAATCAGCAGGAACAGGAACTAAACAAGCAGGTTTTTTCCTTACTGGTATTGAACCGGTTCTATCCTGAAGGCACTTCAGATGGTAGTGGTGGCGGAACTTTGGGAATTGCCCGTGACAACCTGAACAATGCTCTATCAGATCAACTGAATCTGTTATCCAACAACTTACTGGGAGATTCTGGCATTGCTCTGGATTTTGGGCTCGATACTTTCACCGATTATCAGGGAGATAGTCCTCAGGAAAGGACGCAATTGGATATTGCAGCAGAAACCACTTTTATGGATGACAGGCTTGTGGTGAGCGTTGGAAGTGAAGTGGATATTCAGGGGAGCAGTCAGCAACCCGGAGAAGCAACTCCGCTCATCGGAAATGTAAGTATAGAATACCTCATTACTGAGGATGGCAGATGGCGTTTAAAAGGTTTCAGAAGAAACAGCTTTGAAAATGTCATTGAAGGCCAGGTAATCGTAAGCGGAATAGCGCTAATCTTTACCCGTGAATTTAATGAGTTTAAGGAACTTTGGGACAGCCTCAACGGAGATGTCAAAGAAGAGGAGGAAACGGAAATCCAAAGCGAAGAACAATAGCTACTAATTAGCAAACAAAATAAGATCAAAGAATCTATCAAACCAAATGCAACAACTGAGTCTCAAAAAATCCTGATGTTGAAAAAAAATAAATCCATATTAATTCCATTTTGTTTTGCGGCTGTTTTGTTATTGACAGCCTGCAGTGTGAAAAAATATATTCCCGAGGATAAACTTCTTTATACGGGCGCCGATTTAATCATTGAGAATGAAGGGGAAGTAGAAGATATTAAAGATGTAAGAGAACAGGCAGAAGCAGTTTTAAGGCCCGAGCCCAATAATAAATTCCTTGGAATGCGTCCAGGGCTTTATTTCTATTACAAGGCACAGCAGGAAAACCCGGGGTTTATAAATAAGTTTTTGAATAAAAAAATAGGAGAGGAGCCCGTTTATGCTTCTGAAGTGGAACTGAATGAGGTTGAAGAAATCATTTTAAACCGTATGGAAAATGAGGGATTTTTCTATAGCCGGGTTACTTCAACAATGAATGCCAATGAAGATAAAAAAATTGCTGAAGCTGTTTACACGGTAAATCTTCCAAATCCTTACATCCTGGAAAATTATGAGGTAGAGGAGAGCGACACCATAGACGTGTACCAGGAGATCAATAACAGTATTTCTGAAACCGTAATTGAGCCGGGAATGCGCTTTGACCTTACAGTACTTAAACTGGAAAGAGAACGAATAGAAGCAAACCTGAAGCAAAAAGGCTACTACAATTTCAATCCGCAGTTCCTTATTTTTGAAGCAGATACTAATCAGTATAACAATAGGAAATTCGATCTTTTCCTAAGGTTAAAGCAAGAAGTTCCAAGGGAAGCAGCTATACCATATCGGGTGAGTGAAGTAAATGTTTATCCCAACTATGTAGTGGAAAATGATTCCCTGGAAAGGGATACGATAAGGCTGGAAGGAAAAAATTATATTCAGGAAGAAATATTTTTTCGTCCGGACCGGCTTGATCCTTATATTCTGATTGAAGAAGGCCAGTTGTACAGCCCTGAGGATTCAAGGTACACCAGCAGGAGGCTGACTTCTGTAGGAGCTTATAAATTTGTAAATATTCGATATGATGAAATTGATTCTCTAAGCACAGACTCTTTAGGAATTCTGGAAGCAAATATCTTCCTGTCTCCTTTAAATAAAAGATCTCTTAGAGCTGAACTCCAGGCAGTAACAAAATCTAATGATTTTGCCGGGCCAACGCTGGCACTAACCTATGCTAACCGAAATCTTTTTCACGGGGGGGAAATCCTGAACCTTTCCGGGAAATTTGGATATGAATGGCAAATAGCCAGCGGAGACAACAGGAGTCTTAGCAGTATCCTTGTTGGGGCAGAAGCAGACCTTATTTTTCCTCGTATGTTGTTCCCTTTTGATATCAATTTTGATAACGACTGGTTTAAATATTCCATCCCAAAGACAAAAATAGGCTTAGGTTTTAATTATTTAAGCCGAAGTGAATTGTTCAGGATGTATTCTGTTACTGGATCTTATGGATACCTATGGCGGGCGAACAGATTCATCACTCATGAACTAACGCCGGCGTCGATAAATTACGTGAGTCTGGGGCAGAAAACGCAGGAATTCGAGGATATACTATTGAAGAATCCCTATTTAAGTCAAAGCTTTGATCAACAGTTTATTGCAGGTCTTCTTTATTCATTTACCTATAACGGAATGGTGGATGAGGAGCGCGACCATCAATTTTTTGTAAATGCCAATTTGGACGTTGCCGGCCAGCTGGTTGACCTTTTAAGCGGAGGTGGAGACGAAGAACCAAAGAAATTCCTGGGGCTGGAATATGCACAATATGCCAAACTAGATGCAGATATAAGGTATCACTGGAAAGTAGGGGGAGATCAAAAGATTGCTACCCGTATATTTGCAGGATACGGTTTGCCCTACGGAAATTCTGAAATTATGCCTTTTTCCAAACAATATTTTTCGGGAGGGCCTTACAGTGTAAGGGCGTTCAGGATAAGGTCTCTGGGGCCGGGTTCCTACAACCCTGAAGATTCAGAATCGGGATTGAATTCTTATTTTGACCAGGCAGGGAACGTAAGGCTTGAAGCAAATATAGAATATCGGTTTCCTATTTTCAGTGTTTTAAAAGGTGCTGTTTTTGCCGATGCAGGAAATGTTTGGCATACCAGGGATCTGGAAGAAGTGGAAGAGGGCGAGGAGCCAGATTTTAATAAAGACTATTTCTTGAAAGGACAATTTGGTTCAGATTTTCTTCAGGAGTTTGGAGCAGGAGTAGGAGTCGGATTACGGGTAGATATTCAGAATTTCATCATCCGGTTTGATCTCGCCGCCCCGGTGAGAACTCCGTGGCTCGAGGAAGGAAACCGCTGGAGGTTTGATTATGATGACCCGGTACTCAACTTCGGAATTGGATATCCTTTTTAATGGAAGAAACAAAATTTCGGTAAAACAAGAACAAAGAACCTGGAGACAAGAACCAGGACCAAAAATTAGACGTAGAAATTGGAATTTGTGATTTCTACTATGGAATATCGGTGTGTGTCCTTTGCGTGAAAATAAAATATTCTCCTTTATTGCAATTTAATGTCAAAATCAGCAGATCTGCGTAGCAGATTTAAAACCAATATTTAGAGAATAACCTTACTCAAACAGGCAGAAACGAAGAATCAAGAGGCAAGGATCAGGAGTAAAATTAGCCGTAGAAATTGGGATATTTGGGATTATATATTTAAATTTAATTAGAAATTTAGTGCTGAAGTTTTGACCCGAAGGCGAGGTCTCCCGCATCACCAAGTCCGGGGACAATGTAGCCGCGGTCGTCGAGTTTTTCATCTACTGTAGCAATCCAGAGTGTACTGTTTTCGGGAAAATGTTTGGATACATATTCGATTCCTTCCTGTGCCCCGATCACCGATACAAGATGAATTTTTTCGGGTTTTCCAAGTCGCTCAAGAGCATTAAGAACATTTACAAAAGAGCGTCCCGTAGCCATCATAGGATCTGCCAGAATGAGTGTTTTTCCTTCCAGGGAAGGAGAAGCAATATATTCTACCAGGATCTCGAATTCTTCATCATTATTAGGGTGATGCCTGTAAGCAGAAATAAAGGAATTTTCAGCTTTATCAAAATAATTCAGCAAACCATTGTGTAAAGGAATTCCTGCTCGTAAAATGGAACAGATCACTACATTTTCTTCAGGAAGATTAACTTTAGCGGTGCCTAAAGGAGTTTTTATCTCTTTACTTTCAAACCGAAGGGTTTTGCTGAGTTCATACCCCAAAATCTCTCCAATTCTTTCAATATTCCTCCTAAATCTTAATCGATCGTTTTGAACAGATACATCCCTAAGTTCGGCTATAAAAGTGTTTAATACAGAATTATTTTTAGAAAGATGATGAATGGTCATTAGGCGGGTGTTTTTTGCGAGACCAAGATACTTAGAAATGTCTTTTTATTCAAGCTTTCCCGCCGAAATGTAAAACAGAAAAGCTCCGGAACATTAGGTAAAATTCCGGAGCTTTTTTTTATTATTGAGTTGAAATTATCAGTTCTTTCTCAAATGCCTGTCTTCATCAGGATTTTCATCATTTTCACTGTTCCCGAATTTTTCTGCCTTTTCGCCTTTTGCAATAGTTTCGGTATTTTCTTTCATGTCATCATTGGAATTGACAGATTCCTTTGGTTTTCTGTTCCTCTCCACATCATCGGGTTCATTACGGGTTTGGTTGAATTTTTTATCATCCATTTCCGGAAGATCCAAATCTGCTCCGGCATAATCTATAGGCTCTTCCCGATCTTTAAAATAATCATTTTCCCCTTCGGCACTTTCTACATCCTTACTTTGATTATTCAGGATTTCTTTATCATGCGAAGTAATATCGGGGTTGTAATCGATATCTTTTGGAGCTTTTTCTCTATCGTCTTTATTATCCTTTGGCATTTGTTCTTTCCTGCTCATAACGTTCTTTTTATTTTCTTTTCAAATTACATAATAGGGAGGCCAATCACAATAATTTACAGGTTAAATCTTCGTTAAAGCCAATGCCATAGCTAGGCAATCATGGATTAAAAAAAGAATATTTTAAATGCGTAATTTTGGGTTAGGTTTTTGATGATCTAAAGAGGTGGATTTATAAATTCAGATAATATCTTAAATAATGAAAAGAGTATTCATTCTTATTGCACTCATTTGTTTTTCTGCAGATATTTCAGCACAAATAGATCGTTCTAAAGAAACCACTACAGTTAAAGGTCTTGGTATCCCTGCGGAAACTACTAATTCGCTATCTATTCCCAGAAGTCCTAGTCTTTCGCAGCCTAGTAAAAATCCGCTTTTTCCCTCTTCAAAAGATCCCTTTTCTGAAAAAGAAGAAAAAAAGCCGATCAATCTTACTACCGACAATGGATTGTTAGAGTTTAAGCAGGAGGATTTTACTCCAAAAGCTTTTAAAGATAAGGATGTAAAAGATGCTCATAAAAAGGATCAATACCTGGGGGACTTCACTACTTCCGGAAAATTTGTGGAAGTATATTGCCGCGACCACGAATATGTAGATGGTGACAGGGTGCGGATTTTGGTTAACGGAGAAGTGGTTTACAATAATTTACCTTTGACCGGTGGATATTCTCCCCTTTTAATTAAACTTAAGGACGGCTTCAACACCATTGAATTCGAAGCTTTGAACCAGGGGTCTTCCGGACCGAATACGGCAGAATTGAAAGTCTTTGATGATAACGGGCAGCCTATCACCCAAAATGAATGGAACCTGTTAACGGGAGCGAAAGCAAACGTAATTATTCTAAAGGAGTAGCCGTTAGATATTCTTCAGCTGACTTAAACAACATTATCTTTTCTCATAAATGCCCCTGCATTAGGTTATAGATGTTATATCCAAACATAATCAGGATGGTTAAAAGTGCGAAAATTGTAGGGATAGGAATATTATTTACGTTCAGAGGGATATGAAAAGCAGGTTTTTCTGTAGGGTTCTTTCGGTTCTTATACCGGAATGCCAGTAGGGCGAGGTTCACCATTCCGAAGACAATGAAGATAAAAATGTTACTAATGCTGGCCACTACTTTTAAATTTCCAATAAGCCCAAATCCTATAGCTAAAATAGCAATAAGTACGATAGCGTAATTCGGTGCGTGGCCAATTGCGGAAATGGTAGTTAGTTTTTTCATCCAGCTAACATCACTGTCCCGGGCTACATCATATAAAAGCCGGGAGGTTCCTAAAATATTAGTCAGGATAGTTTTACTGGTTGCAAACAATGCGACCACCACCAATCCCGTAGCACCCCAACGGCCGAGTTTCATTTCGGCCACTTCGGCTAAAGGTCCCTTTGAATTGGAAAGTTGCTGCCAGTCCAGGACACTTATGGCACTAATGGCAATCAACAGGTATATTACAAGTACAGCAAGACCACTAAACAACACACCTTTAGGCATATTTTTTTCGGGATTCTTAGTATCCTCAGCCATTTTTACCAGATCTTCAAAACCAATATAACTAAAGAAGATAAGGGCTCCTCCTGAAAGGATTCCGTTCCAGCCATTCTCGCCCAATTTTGTGAGATCTGTAGTTCCGAATTCAGGTATGCAAACTGCAATAACTACTGCGAGTCCTGCTAAAGTGATAAATGTGGCGACAGCATTATAATAGGAGCTGTATTTTGCGCCAATAATGTTGAAAAATGCCATAAAAGCAATAACGGCAATAACAATAATCCAGGAAGGGAAATCCACAAGCCTGCTAAGATAATCTGCAAAACTAATGGAAATGGCTGCCGCAGCTACAATTCCTGTAAGTGCCATAAATACCGACATTATAAAAGCCGGCTTCTTCCCCAATCCCTGTTTAATATATTCAAAGCTTCCTCCGGAATCTGGAAACCGACTCACAAATTCGGCGTAAGATAATCCTGAAAGCAGTGCTACTACAGCAGCAATGATAAAACTCAGCCAAAGCATATTTCCACTGAGCCCTGCAGCCTGTCCTATAATTGCATAAATTCCTGCGCCAACAATTCCGCCCACACCAAACATGAGGACATCCCATAAACCTAATGTTCTCTTAAGATTTTTTTTTCCCATGCTTATGAATTTGTTCTTTGAACAGATTTGCAAGGAAAAACGTAGAAAACGCAAAAAATAACTTTAGTAGGGGAGAAAATTTCCATTGATGATAGATTAAATTGATTCTGAAAAATATGTTGTTCTTACAATATATATTTTCAAAAGAGAAAATCCATAAGCTTTAACGGCTCCCAAGTAAAAAATAACAGGCTTTTAGATATTATTCTAATTTCAGCTAAAGAAAAAAATAGGTTAAGAAAGGCCAGGCTACGGTAAATCATTGGGATGTTGTATACCTTCTATATTATTTTGCATGGTTGTTAACTGCCCTAACAGAAGAAATCTGGTTTCCGCAGCAAATTTTCCCTGTTCCAATTTCTCATGGTATTTTTTGATCCCCATTTTTTCACCCCGAATGCATTCCTGAAGAATAAATTGATCTGCAGATGCGCTTATGGAGCTGCCAAATTTTATCCAGGCCCGATGAATATTGCCAATTAAGCTATTCCGGTTTTTGGGTCGTTCGTTTAGCGTATGGAGGAACTGGTCAAGTTCGGTTGCGAAACGGGCATGCACGAATGCCTGGTTTTTTAGAAAAGCCTTTAATTTTATACTCCCGGCATGTTTCAAAGCTCTTTTGTATCCTTTTTCAGCGTCCATATTTTTTTCGAGTAAACTCTCCAGATTCTTAATGAGTGCCTCTCTTTGTTGTGCTCTCACACTCTCCTTTGTCGTTTTCATAAATGAGTGGTTTTCAATAGTTGAAATACAAAATTAGGTCGACTGTATATACCTGAATATGATACACATCAGTTTTTTAGGTTTAGTTGGCATCACAATCTTTAGTTCTGTTAAGATATTCTTATATACCGGGAGAAAGCATTCTACATTCTTGACAGGGGGAGGCCTTTTTCGTAACTTTAAAAGAAACCAAAAAAACCAGCTTATGAAAAAAGTACTCATAGCTATTGATTACAATCCTGTTTCAGAAAAAGTTGCTGAAGCCGGATACAACCTGGCTAAACAACTTGGAGCCCGCGTGTGCTTAATCCATGTCGTGGCCAATGTGAGCTATTACAGTGCACAGTATCCCACTTTTATGGGCTATGACGGCTACGGAATGACGACAGACCTTTCTGTAGCTTCTGAAATGAGAAAATATACCGAAGAGTTTTTAGAATCTGCTGCCAGTCATTTAAATGATCCTACTGTAAGCACTTTTCTTGCTGAAGGTGATACCGCAAATGCCATTTTGGATTATGCAGAAGAATGGAATGCAGACCTTATAGTGATGGGGACCCACAGTCATTCCACTCTTGAAAAATTATTTTTGGGAACTGTGGCTTCTAAAGTGCTGGAGAAAACAAATGTTCCTGTACACATGGTGCCGGTAAATAAGTAAAGCCGTAGGTTTCAACTAAAAAATGAAAAAGATATTATGAAAAAGGAGATGAAAGCAGCCATTTTTAAAGATTTTGACGGACCAGAAGGTGTCACTATAGATGATATAGAAATTCCTGAACTACAAGAAGGGGATGTCCTTTTAAAAATAAAAGCCGCAGGAGTGAATCCTGTAGATGCTGTTATTACACAAGGATATTATAAGGACATGCTTCCGCATTCCTTTCCTGTAATTCCTGGGTGGGATGTAACGGGAACCATAGAGGACCGGGGGCATGCCGCCAGGAGGTTTTCTGTTGGTGAAGATGTTTATGCCTATGCCCGCAGGCCAGAAGTAAAATGGGGAACTTATGCAGAATATATTGTAATCCCGGAAAGTTATCTCTCGAAGAAACCTGTTAATATCACTTTTGAAGAGGCAGCGGGTATTCCCCTTGCTGGTTTGACAGCATACCAGGGAATATTTGATGCAGGTGATTTACAGAAAGGGCAGCGGGTGTTGATTGTAGGTGCTTCCGGGGGAGTTGGAGGTTTTGGCATTCAGCTGGCAAAAAATAAAGGCGCCGAGGTGATTGGCGTAGCAAGTGAAGAAAACCATTTTTTCATGAAGCAGTTAGGTGCAGATCATACCATAGATTACAAAAAACAGGATATAGGTAAAGCAGCCAGGGAGATCTATGAAGAAGGAGTAGATCTCATTTTTGACTGTAACGGGGCCGAAAGTATGAAGCAAAGTCTTAAAGCTTTAAAGCCAGGCGGTAAAGTGGTTTCTACCTTAAGCCAGGGAGAAGATGTAGATAAAGATATTAATTTTAATTTCGTTTTTGTGGAACCCAATTCAAGTCAGCTGGATGAATTGAGAGGTTTGGCAGATACTGGAAAACTAAAAGTAGAAATAACCCGATCCTACAATCTAAAAGAAGCATCTCAAGCTCTGGAACAAATCCAAAGTTCACATACCACCGGTAAAATGGTGATTGTGCCATAGAAAAAGTCACCTATAGTTCGTTTAATTATAATTCAAAAAAATAGAATATGCTACGTAAAATGATTTTTGAGGACGATAGAGTCCTTGCATTTCGATGGGAAGGTAGATTTGATAAAAAGGCTTTCGAGGAAGCCATGGATAAATTTCTACCGGAATTCAGGAATAGAAAGGAGTTTAATATTTATATTGAAGTGACAGATATTGAAGGTATGGATGCCGGTGCCGTATGGGAAGATCTTAAATTTTCTGCAGGAAACTTTAAAGACCTGGTGAAAAAAATTAATAAAGTAGCGGTGGTGACCGACAGCAGTTGGTTAAAAAATCTCGCCGAAACTTCTTATAAGTTAATTCCAGGAATAGAATTGAAAGCTTACAATTTTGATGAGAGTAAAGCAGCGAAAGAATGGGTTAAAATCTGATTTTTAGCAGATTTAATTTAAGAAAAATAAAAAGAGGTGCGGGTTATATTTTGAAAAGCGAGATTGAAAATCTAATTTTCTTTCTTACCGGATGTTGTCCTGTCCTCTTTTTATTCAATAATTTAAAAATAAAAATGAGCTTCAGCTTTACAAAGGGTGATTAAAGCAGGAATTATCCAAAGATAACTTCCGAAGGAATTTACTCCTTGAAAATTTTTCTGAAGAAATCAAGTAGGAGTGAAGAAATAGATTTTACTCTTGCTGGAATGCTAAGAAAGCGGATTAAGTTCAGAAAGTTACGAAAAGGTAAATTGGATGAATTTATAGTTTATATTTGCCCGTTTAATTATTTTTTATGAAGTCCCAAAATGAAGATGTAGCTGAGAAGCTAAACCAGGAGCAAATAGATGAATGTATCATGGTTCTGGAGAAGTTGCTGGGAGATACAAACCAGTTATTTGATTTACCTGAAGAAAGGAGGATTGCACTAATGTCCGCCGCAGGACTAATTTCCCGTCCCAACAGGGAAGAGTTTGACCGAAGGAAGAAGGACGCCAAAAAAGCTGCAAAGCGAAAAAAGATGGAGCGCGATAAACACGCCCGTAAAGAAACAGGTATCAGGACTGCCCGTGAAGCTGCTGTTTTTATTGCTCCTAAACTTTTAGCTCCAACACAACTCAGAGAAGATCTTGAGCTGGAATCACCACGAAATTGCTATGTCTGTAAAACTGTATATACAAAGTTGCATCATTTTTATGATTCTATGTGTACAGAATGTGGCGACTTTAATTATGCAAAACGATTCCAGTCGGCAGATCTTACAGGCCAGGTTGCAGTAGTAACAGGATCAAGATTAAAAATAGGATACCACATCACCATTATGCTATTACGTGCCGGTGCCACGGTTGTGGCTACCACAAGGTTTCCTGCAGATTCTGCTATCAGATTTTCTAAAGAAGATGACTTTACCCAATGGGGACATCGGTTAAAGATCCACGGATTGGACCTGAGGCATATTCCCAGTGTGGAGATCTTTTGTAATTTCATTGAGCAAAAGTATGACAGACTTGATATTCTAATCAATAATGCAGCCCAGACCGTGAGAAGGCCTGCAGGCTTTTACCAGCATCTAATGGATAAAGAAAATTTACCAGTAAATGCCTTGCCAAAACGAGCACAGGGATTGTTGCAGGACCATATCAACTGTCTTCAGGAATTGAAAAGTTTCACTGCCGGTGCCGGAAATACCCAAAATTTACCGGTAACATGGCACGGTCCCGAACCCGGAATAGGGTTAAGGGCATCTGCCAAACTTTCTCAGATTCCTTATAGTTTTGATAATTCCCTTTCAGCAAAAGAAGTATTTCCAGAAGGACAACTGGATGCAGACCTGCAACAGGTTGATCTTAGAAAAACCAACAGCTGGAGATTAAAGCTTGGCGAAATTGAAACTACCGAAATGGTAGAAGTGCAGCTCGTAAACTCTGTAGCACCATTTGTATTGTGCAACCGACTTTCGGCTTTGATGAAAAAAGAAAATACCGGAAAGAAACATATTATCAATGTTTCGGCTATGGAAGGCAAGTTTCAGCGGTTTAAAAAGGAAGACCGACATCCTCATACGAATATGGCGAAGGCAGCTTTGAATATGATGACGCATACTTCTTCCTCTGGACTGGCTAAAGACGGAATTTTCATGAATGCCGTAGATACCGGATGGGTGACCGATGAGGATCCCGCAGAGCTTTCCAGGAAAAAGGTAGAAGTGCATGATTTTCAACCACCACTAGACATTGTAGATGGTGCAGCTCGTGTGATGGACCCTTTAATTGACGGAATCAATACCGGAAAACACTGGTGTGGCAAATTCCTGAAAGACTACAGACCAATAGACTGGTAGGAGAAGAAGCATCGAGGTAAGGTACGAGGTTAGAAGTACGAAGTTAAAAGGAAAGATTCAGGATTGATGATTCTAATTCGGAGATGTATCTGCCTATAAATACTTATTTTGCTTTGCTCCAGATAAAACTGAAAGTTCAAGTTTCTAATATTTTATGGCTTTAGGTTAACTCCGTAGATTTCGCTCTTTTCCTACCATTACCCGATTTAAATTAAATTACTTTTGCACTATGTCACAACAAATTAAAGAACAGTCCGAAATCCTGGAAAAACTGGGGATCCAAAAGTTGAATCCGATGCAGGAAGCTGCGCAGGAAGCGATCACAGAAAATAATGAAACTATTCTGCTTTCCCCCACGGGGACCGGAAAAACTCTGGCGTTCCTGTTACCGGTTGTAAAGGAACTGGATCTTTCTTGTGAAGAAGTTCAGGTACTGGTTCTTGTGCCTTCCCGAGAACTAGCTATTCAGATTGAGCAGGTGACCCGGGAAATGGGATCGGGCTATAAAGCCAATGCTGTTTATGGTGGACGTGCATTTTCAAAAGATAAAATAGAATTAAATCATCCTCCCGCCATCCTGATTGGAACACCGGGTAGGGTAGCAGATCACCTGAGAAGGGGGACATTTGCGATAGATAACATTAAGGTGCTGGTACTGGACGAATTTGACAAATCCCTTGAAACCGGATTTGAAGCCGAAATGTCTGAAATCATTGATGCTTTGCCGAACCTGCAAAAAAAGATCCTGACCTCGGCTACACAGGAAATCGAAATTCCGAAGTTTGCGAGAGTAAATGACCCTGTGACTATTAATTTCCTTGAAGGAGGGAAGTCTCAACTCAGGATTCAGACCCTGGAATCTAATTCAAAAGATAAATTTGATATCCTTTTAAAAGTCCTTTCGGAAACAGGAGATCAGCCCAGGATCATTTTCTGCAATTTTAAAGATACCATTCAGGAAGTAAGTGATTTTCTGAAAAAGAAAAAAGTTGCCCATGGCTGCTTCTACGGAGGCATGGAGCAAAAAGACAGGGAGAGAGCCCTTATAAAATTCCGAAATGGAACACATCGCCTGCTCATTGCTACAGATCTTGCCGCCAGGGGAATTGATGTTCCGGAAATTGGTTTTATTATTCATTATCAGCTGCCGTTAAAAAGTGAAGAATTTACTCACAGGAACGGAAGAACAGCCAGAATGCACCAAAGCGGGACAGCCTATGTTCTAAAGTGGAAAAACGAAAGCCTTCCGGAATTTATTAGCCGCGGTACTCTTTCTGAGGATATTTCTCAAGCTTCAGAAGGAAAAGTTTCTAAACAAACGCAGAAGGAAACCCTGTTTATTTCCGGAGGAAGAAAAGATAAAATTTCCAAAGGAGATATTGCCGGACTCTTCCTAAAGCAGGGCAATTTACAGCATGAAGAACTCGGTAATATTGAGTTGAAACAGGATTGTGCGTTTGTAGCTGTTCCTGCCGAAAAAGTGCATCAGTTGATCCAGGAACTGAATAACACTAAGCTGAAAAAGAAAAAGGTGAGGGTGAGTTTGATCTAATTCCCCTTGTCATTCTGAACGTAGCACAGCTAAGTGAAGAATCTCTCGCTAGCAGGATTTTCTTATAAACAATGAATCTGCTTTATAGAGATTCCTCCTATCGTCGGAATAAAAATCGGAAATTCATCCTAAAAACTAATCACATTCTTTCCAATAGATTTCCCGGATTCCTGAAGTTTATGTGCTTCTTTGAAACTTTCAGGAGTGAGACCTTTAAATGTTTTGTTGAGGGTGGATTTAATCGATCCGTTATTTAATAAAACTGCCAGATTTTCCAGGATCTCATGCTGTCGTTCCATATCTTCAGTTTCATACATTGCACGAGTAAACATGAGTTCCCAGTGAATAGTAACACTTTTGTTCTTCATTTTATTGAGCTCCACCGGTTTTCTGGTTTCCACAATAAGACAAATATGTCCCTGAGGTTTAATTAATTCTGCCATGGCATCCCAGTGAGCATCAGTGTCAATAAAATTGAGAATATAATCTACTTCTTCAATGCCTTCCTTCTTCACATTCTCGACGAGGTTGTGATGATCCACCACGATATCTGCACCATTGTCTATACACCATTTTTTGGTTTCTTCCCTGGATGCAGTGGCAATTACTTTTACTTTGGTAAGTTTGCTTAAAAGCTGAATGCCTATAGAACCCACTCCGCCGGCACCACCAATAACTAGAATCGTCTGATCCCGACCTTCATTTTCCCTGAACCTAAGCCGGTCAAAAATACATTCCCCGGCAGTTAGTGAAGTAAGAGGCATGGCAGCAGCTTCTTCAAAGGTTAATTTTTGCGGTTTATGACCTACAAGGCGTTCATCTACTACCTGATATTCGGCATTTGATCCCTGTCTGTTCAGATCTCCGGCATAATAAACCTCATCTCCCTCGCGGAAATTTTCTACTTCATCACCTACTTCTTCTACAATTCCGGCAGCATCCCAGCCAAGGATCTTAGGCTCTTTTAGTTCTTTATCCTTTGCCGCACCCTGCCTTACTTTGAAATCTACGGGATTTACAGATACTGCTTTTACTTTGACCAATAGGTCACGGGCTTTGGGTGCGGGTTTTTCAGTTTCAAAAGCAATGAAACTCTCATTTTCTTCAATGGGTAATGATTTCTTTATTCCTACAGCTTTCATATGTGAATTTAATTTTCTTTAAAATACAAATTATTGCCTGTAGTTCCAGAACCAGAATTATAAATTTATGCTAATGTGCAAACCAATAAAAGCGCAAGAGAAAAATTCTGTCAAAAGAAAAAGCCCCAATCTTATTAGAAAGGGGCTTTATTTACCGATTTTAGTACTACTTAGGAAGTAGTATTTTGCTCAGAATTCATACTGGCAGCATTTACCTCATCCCGCCACCTGGAATGTTCCTGCATCATGGTTTCATGATCACTTCTTAATTCTTCCTGTTCGTTCTGAATCTTATTATGGTTGTTTTTCATTTCAGAAATCTGGGCTTTCATCTCATCGGTAGAAAGATTTCCGAAGTTATCTTTCAATTCCTTGTGACCCTTTATTAATTCGTCATGCCCGGCCAGCATTGCTTCGTGCTTTTTCAGTAACACTTCATGTTGCGCAAGATTTTCAAATACGGTGGAATCCTGTACTTCAATGCTGTTCATTTGCTGACTCAGTTGCTCATGCTCCTGTTTCATTTGCTCATGGTTACTTTGAAACTGGGAATGAACCTGTTCTATACTATCATTCTGGGTCATTAATTCATCGTATTCTTGTGTAAAACTACTTTTTTCATCATTGCATCCTAAAAGAACACCTGCAATTATAGTAAAGAGTAAAAAAATCTTTTTCATCTTTTTATATTTCGTTTTTTGTCATATCCTTGTTTATTAAAAAGCAGTTTTAACGCTAAGAAAGTTAAAATTTCATCTACATGCTCAATGGCAATACTCCTGTGTGCTTAGCGTTTGTTGTCAGTTTCATTTTCGGGGTTTCCATATCTTAAATATGGATATTTCAACCTCCAGTAAAAATCGACCTTTTTTAAGCTGCTGTTGTTTCTTTGACAGCTACTTCCACCCCTAATTCCCGGAGCATCTTTAGATGTCGTTTTATTTTATTGTCCTTATTCCTGTTCTCCAAAAATTCATGTCCAAGTTCCTTATAGGGTGTCTTATCCTTTAGTATGAAGTAAGCGGCTATCAGGATCTTATGTCCTACTGCGATCAATGCTCTTTTCTTGCCTCTTCTTACTACCAAACTATCATATTTACCCCTGAGGTATGTTCCCTTAGTCCTTGTTGCCGCCCAGGCACACTGCACTAAAAGCGTTTTTAAATATTTGTCTCCGTGGGTGGTTCTACTACTTTTTTTTTACCAGCACTCTCATTACTACCCGGACTCATTCCCGCCCAGGAAGCCAGGTGTTGTTCATTAGGGAACTGTTCCATATTGGTGCCTATTTCTGCAATAATATATTGGGCTGCCTCTTTCCCAACTCCTGGAATACTTTCCAGGAGTTCTGCGTCCAATACCAGTTCATGGGCCTTTAATTGTGCTTCCAGCTGCCGGTCAAGTTTCTCTATGGTCTTCTCCTTCTCCAGGATGCTCTCCTTTATTGTTCTCAGCATAAAACGATGGTGATTAGTCAGACTTCCCTTCAGAGAAGCGGCCAGATCCTCCACACTGCTTTGCATCTTTCCGTGACGGAATTTCAAAAGTTCAGCGATATCCTCTTCTCCTGCTATCATGGCATCGATGATCTTGGTGGCACTGGATCCGCTCAGATTGCTTACCACACTGGAGAGTTTGATGTTGGCGTCTTCCAGTATTTTATGCAACCTGTTTTTCTCCGAACTTATCTGCTGAACGATCTTACGCTTGTATCGGGTAAGGTCCCGGAGTTCCCGAATCTCTTTGGGAGGGATAAAACTGCCTTTGAGCAATCCGCTAAGCAAAAGCTTTGCTATCCACCTACTATCTTTCTTATCCGTTTTTCGACCCGGTACATTTTTGATATGCCGGGCATTTACCAAAAGGATCTCAAGATGTTCCTCCAAAATGTTATAAATTGGCTTCCAGTACACCCCGGTGCTTTCCATAGCCACGTGGGTGATCTGATTTTCTAATAGCCAATCACGTAAGGCTTCAATGGATGCAGTAAACCCATCGAAGGACCTGGTTTGCTCCTTAATGCCAGTGCCTTTTATCGTTGCCACGATAAGGCTTTTATGCACATCTATCCCACAGCCCCTTTCCACAAGCTGTACGAACTCTACTGTGTTTCGATCTGTTGTTTCCATCTGAAGTGTTTTTAGCTCTAATTTACGATTTCGGCGCCAATAATCATCCCCCTGTGTGACGCCTTGCCGTCATGGATGTTTCATTTGGTTTATTATTTAAAATTCGATACTAAATTAAGGCATATACAGTGATATGACTTAAATATTATGTTAATATTTATAGTTACCTAATTTTAAGAAATGATCTTTAAAAGCCTCTTTTTATTAAAAGAACGAAATTCAATATAAATTTTACGGGCTTGTATAATTTAATTCTATAGAAAAGGTTCGTTATCGCCTGCTTTCCGAAGTAATTTTAAAGGACGTAATTAATATTAAAAACATATGAGTAAGCAAGCATTATTACAACCATACAACCTCAACGGACAGGAACTAAAAAACAGGGTCGTAATGGCGCCAATGACCAGGAGCAGGGCGGCCAATCCCGGTAATGTACCTACTAAAGATTTACAGGGAAAATATTATGCTCAACGCGCTTCTGCCGGATTAATAATTTCTGAAGGTTCGCAGATCTCTGAAGAGGCGGTTGGATACGTGAATACCCCGGGCATTTATACGAAGGAACAAACAGAAGGCTGGAAAGAAGTAACCGGAAGTGTTCACAATGCCGGTGGAAAGATCTTTATTCAGTTATGGCATGTTGGAAGAATGTCTCATCCCGATTTTCACAACGGTAAAAAACCACTTGCACCTTCTGCAATCAATCCTGAAGCTAAATCTTTTACTCCGGATGGTTTTAAAGACACAGTAACTCCGAAGGAAATGACCCTGGAGGAGATCAAAAAAACTGTACAAGATTTTAAAAATGCCGCAAAAAATGCAATGGAAGCGGGATTCGATGGGGTAGAGATCCATTCCTCTAATGGTTACCTGCTTCACCAGTTTTTTAATGCAACTTCTAACACACGTACAGATGAATATGGCGGGAGCAAAGAAAATAAGGCTAAAATACTCTTTGAAGTAATAGATGCCATTAAGGAAGTAATGCCCGAAAACAAGATTGGGCTGCGCCTTAATCCGTCATTGCACAAGGTTTTTGGAATGACCATGGATGAAGAGACGATTCCTACCTTTGACTACATTGTGAAGAAACTGAACGAATACGACCTTGCGTATTTACACCTATCGGAACCTTTTACAGATGTTTCTGACCTTCCTTTTGCAGAACCTGAAATTGCAAAACGTTACCGGCCTATGTATAACGGAACCCTCATCATTAATACCAATTTTGACAAGGAAAAAGGAAACCGGGTCATTGAAGAAGGAAATGCAGACCTGGTGGCATTCGGTAAACCTTATGTTTCAAATCCAGATCTTGTAGAACGTTTTGAGCAGGACATAGAATTGACAGACTGGAATCAGGATACTTTCTATACCCCCGGGAAAGAAGGATACCTTGATTACGAAAAGAAAGCTTCATAAAAGAGAAGTCAATATTATTTCAAAGAGGCAGTTTAAGAAGCTTTCTTTTGTCATTATAATCTGAAGTAACTTCAGATAGATGGAAAGAGAGGCTTTTTAGACTGCCTCTCTTTTATTACCTGTAAGTCTGCATAGGCAATTCGATTCTCTCAAATTTTTCCGCATTAAAATAACGAATCGAAATTATTCATTTCCCATTTTTAGCACATCCATAAATATCTGATATTTAACATTTTCTATGTAAAAATATTCCTGATAAATCCTAATTTAGAACATCGGGAATGGTTATTAGACAGGCATTTCCGTTGAAAATGAACTTCAAAAAATTCACGTTATGGCAATATTTTTAAAGTCGGGAGAGATAAAATCTACTTTAGGTGCTCTGGTCAAGCATTATGTAGAGGAATGTAATACTACAGGTGAGATTCCACAGGAATTCATAGAGTTGATCAAACATAATTTTCTTGCGAAATATGTTTACTTCCATAAAAAAGATAATAGGATAGAGGTGGGGATCAATGAAAGTAAACATCGTGCAGGAATGTATCCTGATATTAAGATCTATTCTTTTCCACTCGATCAAACCGGATGGCTGGAGGGTTCCTTTAAAACAGGGAAAGCAGATCTCGAATTCTACGGAAAACTGATTAATGCAAACACCAGCTTTAATTCTATGGAAGTTGTAGTGGTATAACCGGATATTGGAGGTCTCAATAATTTCTGCACCTAAAGGATTTTTGATTCAGGAATTTTTGTAAATTCCGATAGAAATTAAAAACCGCCTATGTATAAACATATCCGGACTTTATCCAATCAGCTGGAAGAAATGGAAAGTTACATCCGATACAGGGATCACCACAATCCAAAAGTATCAAAAGCTCCGGTAGGGTGGCATCTGGCACATAATCTAAAGGTCATCAACAATGTTCTGGATGCTCTACAATTTTCCAATCCTAAAGAGTTCAAATGTTCATTTAGCTTTATCAAAACAATGGTGATGATGACAGGCCACATTCCCAGGGGAAAAGCCAAATCTCCTAAAGCGGTGTTGCCACCAGATGTGATTGAGAAAAAAGATCTGATCTTTCAGTTGGAAAAAGCGAGGCAAAAAATCAGGGCTTTTCATGATTTAGATAAAAATGCATTTTTTGATCACCCTTACTTTTATAAAATGAACAAAAAAGAGTCGGGTAAATTCCTCACGATTCATACAGGACATCATCTTAATATCATTAAAGACATTACCAAAGGAAAGAATCAATATCAACTATCCACTTTTTAGACTGCTGTATTAACAAAATCCTGCTTTTTATCTGAGCATTAAAGCGTTTTCTTTTCAAACTATTTCAGGAAACAGGAAAGGCACTACTGCTCATTTCATCCGCTGCTTAAACAATTTTCAGAATGAAGTGAGTAGTCATATTTATGGAAAGAAAACGGCTGCTTAAAATGCCTTTTTTACGCTCCTGATATTCAGGACGCGATAAAGCATTTTGAGCAGCCGTCAAGCTTAATTATTTGAAAGGATTATCCTTTAAATTCCGGAGCGGGTCCTTCTTCTTTTAGATGTTTAGCGAAAAAGCCCATCATTACCTTATAAAGTTCAATGGAGTTTTCTTCTTTGGCAAAGCCGTGTCCTTCATCATATTTCACCATGTAAGGAACGTCTACCCCTTTATCACGAAGAGAAGAAACGATTTGGTCTGATTCATCTATGTTCACCCTCGGATCATTTGCACCCTGAACAACCAGCAATGGCTTTTTGATCTTGTCAATGTGGAACACAGGAGAAACCTCTTCCATGATCAGCTTTTCTTCAGGAACATTTTCATCATACCATATTTCCTTTAAAATCGTTTCGTAAGGTTTCCAGTATGGGGGAATAGTGGTCATGAAAGTAAATAGATTTGAAACTCCCACGTAATCTACCCCGCATGCATAAAGATCGGGAGTTTTTGTAAGTCCGCGTAAGACAGCATATCCGCCGTGGCTTCCGCCATAGATAGCAGCTTTATCCTTATCTATCCAACCCTGATCGATCACATATTGAAGTCCGTCTTCCACATCATCCATCGCTTTTCTTCCAATCTGCTTAAAGCCCGACTCCAGAAATTCTTTTCCGTAGCCTCCGGAAATCCTAAAATTCACTTGAAGGGTAGCATAGCCGCGGCTCGCAAAAAGCTGAGCTTCGGGATTAAATCCCCATGAATCCCTGATTCCCTGTGGTCCGCCGTGAGGATTCACAATTACCGGTACCTTCTTTCCATCAATAGCTTCCTGTGGTAATGTAATATACCCATGAAGGGTAACACCGTCACGGCTTTTGAAGGTGATTGGCCTCATTTCAGCCATATCTGCTTCTTTCAGCTGAGGCATTAAATTATAAACCAACTGAAAAGTTCCCTCTACAGGCTCATAAGAATAGTATTCTCCGTATAATTTATCACTTTGAACAAAGATCAGGAACTTACTTTCATCATCTGTCCTGTCGGCTACCGAATAATTCTTTCCCGGGAACCTGTCCGTGATCCTGTCATGCAGTTTTTTGTAGTACTCACTTACCGGTACTATTTCCTGTTTTTCGCCTTCATACGTATAGAAATCCAGTTCATAATTTCTGTTTCTGGACTGGGAAATACCCGAAATATCATAATCTTCATTGGTAAATAGTGTTTTCAGGACTTTGTTTTCTTTCAGATCATACAGTTGCACTTCAGTCTTATCGCTATGCAGGTTTGTTACAACATAAGCCTCGTGTGGATTTTCGGAAGAATAAGTGAAGGAAGGCATAAAGGTCTCTTTCCAGCTGGCTTCCTTCAGTAGCTCATAATTCGTTCCATCAAAAGCATAATACATATCTATATTTATTCCATTACGCAGTTTAGAGAAGCCGCGAAGTTTTCCGTCTTTGTCAAAAATATATCCCATAATAGGATTTTGCACGTCTTCATTCTTGTACAACTGCTCCAGTTCACCGGTGTTGATGTTGATCTTAAAAGGTTCAAACACCTGCGCATTGTTCTTGTTCATGGAAATGATAAGGTGATCCCTGTCCTCCTTAAGTTCGTTAATTATGCTTACCTGCACGCCATCATAAGGAGTAAGTTCCTTTTCATTGCTCCCGTCGAGATCTGCCGCAAATAAATGGTAATTCTCGTTTCCACCTTTATCCATCACATAGATAAGCCTGGTTTCGTTTGCCCAGCCATAACCTCTAATGAGTTCCTCTTTTTCTTCTATGGCCCTGGTAATCTCTTCGGTATCAATATTTTTTACATAGACATGGTTTTTACCATTGTCATCTTTTTCCCTGTAGGAAAGATAATTTCCATTTGGAGAGAACTGAAAACTTCTGGCTTTTGGTTTTGCAAAATAATCTTCTACCTGATACTTGTAATTACCGGCATCAAGACTGGCCAGTTCCCCTAATTGCTCATCACTGCTGGGAAGGGAAGTATTTCCCGGAAGCTTATTTTCCACTTTATTCAATACCAGCGGAAATTCCTGTCCGCTTTGAGAGAAGGTTCCTGTAAGGGTTTCACCTTCCAGCTTTCCGGCATACTTAGCGCCAATTTGAGCATATGCCATTGTTACCTGGTCTTCCTGTAGCGTTACTTCATCCATGGTTAATCCAAATGCACCCTGGCTGGGACTATCCATGAGAGCAGCATACACATCGCCCTCTTTTGTAATGTGGAACTTAAGGGGTAATTCCATTCCCTGTACTTCTAATTTTCCTTCCCAGGTACCGGCAATGTCCTGGGCTTTAGTAATGGCACTACTAAATAGTATGATCATAAACATTGAAATTTTTAAAATTGGATTTCTCATTTTTGGTTTTGGTTTACAGTTGGTTAGCACTTAAAATCCTGAATTTATCTAATGGTTTTAAAATTAGGCTTTTATTTTAATTTTCAATGTTTTGATTACCATATTTCTTCTGAAGTTCCTTCGGAAGTTTATTTTAAAATGTCATTCTGAATGTAGCGCAGCGTAGTGAAGAATCTCTCCCTAGCAGAATCTCCGTTTCAAAAATGAATCAGCTCTAAAGAGATTCCTCCTTTCGTCGGAATGACAACAGAAAAGAACCTGAATGATTGATGTGATATTTTTTGTCCTTCTGAATGCAGAGAAGTGAATAAAAGGAGCGGCTCATTGCGCCAAAGTAAGGCCACAATCTCTTAGCACATTATCAGTCCGAGGCTTGAATCTAATAATATTCGGGAAAATTAATGAATTTATGATCCTGATTTCAGAAATGAGCCCGGAGATTTTAATGAAAGTTTACAAACTTACTTCCGCAATTTATTGTTCAGAAACGGGCTATGAAATACTTTTTATTAGCTTCAGAAAAACAGGCTTTTATTGGGAATAATGACGTAGTTTTGCCGCTTATTTAAAATAAGCATACATGAAGCGTGTAAATGAATACAAGAAACTGTTTAATGTTGAAAAGGAAATAGACCTGAAGCAACTAAAAACTACCTATAGAAATCTTGTAAAAGAATGGCATCCAGATAAATTTCAGGAAGGTGATGAGAAGTTTGAAGAAGCCGGGATCAAAAGTAAACAGATCATTGACGGGTACCATTTTCTTGTGAGTATAGCTCCCGAAACCAAGGCAGCTAACCTGGAAGAATATAACAGAACACTTTCTGAAGCGGCAATTGCCGATTTTCAGCATAAAGGGAATGTACTGGAGGTGTCCTTTACAGATGGAACCACCTATGAATATTTTGGTGTGAACAAGGCTCTTTTCATCAAATTAATAAATTCCGACAAGCAGTTTAGGTTTGCAAAAAGGAGTATTTTCAATTCTTTCCTTTACAGGAAATCCAAAAAAGATACAGTACTGCAGGAAGCATAAGATTTTTTATCCTAAAAAAATGGCCTTTTAAGTTCTTACTTGAAAGGCTATTTTTTTTGACCTTACAATAAGAAAAGGGTAGGGGTGCATACAATTAGGAACGCAACTTCTGAAATTTAAACCAGGTATCATGCAGAAAGAATTTTAGTTGTTCCTCATTTCCACTGCCTATAATGCTTTGAAGGTTTGGCTCTTCTACCGCAAAATTGATAAGCTGCAGTATTTCCTCGTCAGATAATTCCATGTTTTTCTTCATATAATCTGAAAATCGGTTACGCAAGAACATAATGTTATTTTCCTTATTTTCGATCTTGATATTCCTTTTAAGACGTTTGGTCCTTCCATTGATCGCGTTCAGGATTGGATCTACCTGTAAAGAACCTCCCAAAAGTCCGAGTAAATGAATAGGTTTAAAATCCCCGGCTGTCTGGAGCCTTCTTTCATTTTCAGAGAGAACTTCAATTTTTTTATCTATGATGCCGAGATTTACTGCATTAATGTGGGAATATTCATCCAGAATTACTTCGTCCAGTTCATTCGCATTGTCTTTCATATGAATGAGCAACATTTCAGATTCTAAATCTTCTTCAGAAAGGAATTTGATATAATCCCTCGCACTTACATGAGAAAGCACCAGCGTATCACCGGCTCTGGCATCAATAAAAAAAATGCCTTTGTCATTGGTGACCGAAAATTTCTTTGCCGAGACATTATTCACATGTACATTTTCCATTACCAAATCATTCTTCACCACCTTAGCCGTTAGTAATTCCCTTTCCTGGGCATATAGGCCACAAGAAAAAACACAGAAAAGGAGCAGGCAGAAGATTCTCATAAATAATGGTATATGTGGTAAAAATAATTTTAATGGTTAAATTTCAGGTGTTTTAAGGAAAAATATTTATCTCCATGATAAAGTTTCTAATAAAAAAACCAGCTTCTTCCGAAGAAAATTGAAAAATTTTTTCGTATCTCAGCAGGAACAATTCCTGGAAACTATTATCTGTTAGTGCTTTTCAGAATAAATGTATCTTAACCATATTAATAATTTAGTGTTTAAAGAATTCCTCGACATATTAAATTCCATTAGTCCCTTGAGCCCCGAAAGTAAAAGGGTGCTTCAAAAAAACCTTTCTCTTAGAACACTTTCTAAAGGGGACTATCTCTTGAATCATGGCGAAACCTGCCGGCATATATATTTTGTAAATAAAGGTTTCCTGCGTATTTTCTATTATAAGAACGGAAAAAATATAACCGAATGGTTTGCCAGGGAAAAGAATTTTTGTTTTTCCATCACCAGTTATTTCAACAACACTCCCAGTGATCTCATTATAGAATCTATAGAGAATAGTGAAGTTATTTTTCTCTCCCGCAAAGGACTTGAAGAATTAAGGAAGTGTAATCTTGAAGTGGCTAACTTAATCATAGAATTTCTCTCCCATTCTTTAATTGCGTCCCAGAAAAGAATGGAATCTATTCAATTTGAAACTGCAAAGAAACGTTACCAGAACCTTCTTAAGGAACAACCGGAGATCATTCATCAGGTTTCGCTACACAACATCGCTACCTTTCTGGGAATCACACAGGAAACGCTTAGCAGGATAAGAGCACAGATATAATCTGCTTTTTTGATAATTATCAAAGGAAATCATCATATAAATCGGCATTTTTGAGGAAATCAAAATTTCCTGAATATGAAAAAAATTATTTTCTCCCTGTTCTTTTGTGCGACTTTTTCGTTGAGCGCGCAAACTACAGATGCTGAAATAAACCAGATTGTCGACCAGCTTTCTTTGGAAGAAAAGGTGTACCTGGTGATTGGCACCGGAATGGATATCCCTGGAATGACCGAAGAGAGTAATGCGCCACAAGCAGTTGTGGGAACTACAAAAGACAAAGTGGCGGGAGCTGCCGGTACAAGTTATACCAATAAAAATTTCGGATTCCCGGCGGTTGTTTTTGCTGATGGCCCTGCCGGGATCAGGATTAGTCCTGTACGCGAAGAGTTTCCCGATGAAACTTTTTATGCCACTGCTTTCCCAACAGCCACAAGCCTTTCTTCTACATGGAACGTTGATCTGGCACAGGAAATAGGAAGTGCTTTTGGCAGGGAAGGGAAAGAGTATGGGGTGGATTTTCTGCTTGCACCTGCGCTCAATATTCACCGTCATCCGTTAGGGGGACGAAATTTTGAGTATTATTCTGAAGATCCTGTTTTAGCCGGAAAAATAACTGCTGCTTTTGTCAACGGAGTACAGGCTGAAGGAATTGGAGCCACCATAAAACATTTTGTGGCCAATAATTCTGAAACGAACAGGACAGAATTGAATACGGTGGTAAGCGAACGAGCTCTTCGGGAAATATATTTGAAAGGATTTAAAATTGCCGTGGAAGAAAGCAACCCATGGGCAATCATGTCTTCATACAACAAGATCAACGGCACCTACGCTTCCGAAAATGAGGAATTGCTCAACAATCTTTTAAGGGAGGAATGGGGCTATGAAGGATTCGTGATGACCGACTGGTTTGCGGGTAAGGATCCTGTGGCGCAAATGAGAGCCGGGAATGATCTATTAATGCCCGGTACCAATCAGCAGGCTACAGCAATCATGACGGCCGTTAATAATGGAGAATTACCGGAAGAAATCCTGGACAGGAACGTGAGCAATATCCTGAAACAATATTATAAAACCCCTTCTTTTAAAGATTACAAGCCAACAGGAAAACCCGATTTAGAAGGCAATAAAAAAATTGCCCGAAAAGCAGCTTCCGAAGGAATGGTACTGCTTAAAAATATAGACAAAACCCTTCCTCTGGATCAGAATGCGAAGGTCGCACTTTTTGGGGTGACCTCGGTAGAAACTATTTCCGGAGGAACAGGAAGTGGTGATGTGAACAAAGCTTATATGGTTTCGGTGACTGAAGGTTTCGAAAATGCAGGCTTTGAACTCGATCAGGATCTTTTGTCAAAATACGATGCTTATGTAAAGGAAGAACGGGCGAAGATCCCACCAAAAGAAATGTTCTTTGAGAAAGATATTTTGGTGCCCGAACAAACATGGACTACCGGGGAATTGGAAACTATTGCAGAAAACAACGATGTGGCGGTTTTTACCTTCGGAAGAACTTCGGGGGAATTCCAGGACAGAGTTGTGGAAGGCGATTTTGAGCTTTCTGAAGAAGAACTACAGGTAATCAGGAATATTAGTAATGCGTTCCGATCCAAAAACAAAAAATTTGTAGTGCTGCTGAATATTGGCGGAGTGATCGAAACCCAAAGCTGGAAAGGTGCTGCCGATGCCATCCTGCTTTCCTGGCAACCGGGGCAGGAAGCAGGCAATGCTATAGCCGATGTGGTTTCGGGAAAGGTGAACCCTTCAGGAAAATTACCGGTTACCTTCCCTGTTTCTATTAATGATGTTGCCTCCGGAAAAAATTTCCCGGGAACTGTTCTCGATACGACAGCTCCAAAATCACAGAATCCACTGGCCGGGGTTCCTTCCGAAGAAATTTATGAAGAAGGAATTTATGTAGGTTACCGGTATTTCGATTCATTTGATGTGGAAACGTCTTTTACATTTGGCTTCGGACTTTCATATACAGATTTCGAATATTCGGATCTTAAAGTAAATCGGGACGGAAACGAAATCAAATTGGAACTTTCCGTTACAAATTCCGGGGAAACCGCCGGAAAAGAAGTGGTGCAATTGTACGTGAACAGCCCCCAAGGTTCCCTGGAAAAACCTGAAAAGGAACTTAAAGCCTTTGCAAAAACAAAGAATTTAAAATCCGGGGAAACAGAGAAAATTACCTTAAGAACCGATATTGAAGATCTTGCATATTACGATCCTGGAACAAATTCATGGAAACTCAATGCCGGCAATTACCGCTTCATTATCGCCGGGGACGCACAAACTCCCAAACTCGAAGAAGAACTATTTCTTGAGGAAAAAGAAGTTAAAACTACTCAAGATCTTTTTAATCCTGAAATCGCGATAGAAGAACTTACCAGAAACTAAATAAAAAGAACATTTTCTGTACCCCAGCCCGTCTGAAGATTTATTTTTCAGGCGGTTTTTTGTTTGGTGGGTATCCGGTGAAAATCAGGCGAAACAGTTTAATTTCTAATCTTCGGAATTAGAATTCTGCACCTTGAGCTTTCAGGTTGAATAGTGACCCGGTCGGTGCTATAGGCAGTTATTTAATATTGTTTTCCTCCTGAAATAATCCATTTGGTACTCATTACAGGGAATTTCCCTATTTTAGAAGCATAAGAGACCCAAACCAAACATGATGACACCCGAAGCCGGGACGGCACCCACCAAACGAATTGCAGCCATAGATCTTGGTACCAATTCCTTTCACGCAGTTTTAGTAGATATTTATCCCGACGGGAGTTTCCGCACGGTAGATAAACTAAAGGAAATGGTCATCCTGGCCGAAAAAGGAATGGATAACCACCTTAGCGAAGACGCTATGGAAAGAGGCCTTGAAGCATTAAAAAGGATCAAATTCTTATGTGACAGTCAGCAGGTGGAACAAATCCTTGCCTACGCTACCAGTGCGATCAGGGAAGCCGATAACGGCGGGGATTTTATTCAGCGGATGATTGATGAAGTGGGGATCAAGGCCAGGGCAATTTCCGGGAAAATGGAAGCAGAACTCATTGGCCTCGCTATTCGCCACAGTATTTCCCTGGATGAAGAAATGGTGCTCATGGTGGATATAGGTGGCGGAAGTGTGGAGTTTATCGTTGGGAATAAACAAGAATTCGTCCACCTCTCAAGTCTTAAGCTGGGAGTGGCAAGAATGGCGGCACGTTATGTCAATAAAGATCCTATCACCAAAGAAGACAAAAAAACCCTGAAGAAGCATTTCAAAAAAGAACTATCGGGCATTGCAGAAGTATTACAGAAGTACCCCGTGAAAACTATTATTGGATCCTCCGGAACAATGGAAAATATTGCTGCCATGATCGCGGGGCAGAATTCTTCAGAAATTAGAATCCTGAATGAGTTGGTTTTTACAGTTAAAGAATTTAAATCATTCTACAAAGATTTTATTAATCTGAACAGTGAAGAACGTTCAAAAATTAAGGAACTGGAAGAAAAAAGGGTCGACATTATCAACCCAGGAATGGTGCTGCTGAAATTTCTTATAAAGGAATTCAGTATTGAGCGGGTGAAAATTTCTGAAGCGGCGCTTCGTGACGGAATGATTCTGAATTTTATCAATACCCAAAGAGGAAAACTTGAACTGGAGATGGCAGCACATTTTCCCGATCCGCGGAGAAGGAGCATCTATGAATTGCTTCGGAAGTGCAACTGGCAGGAGCAACATTCCACGCATGTAACGAATATGGCGTTGCAGTTATTCGACCTGCTTCGGGACGAGTTAAAGCTGCCGGAATCAGATCGTGAGCTGCTGCAGTACGCAGGACTCCTGCACGACATTGGCTATCATGTTTCCCATCGAAAACATCACAAACATGCCTTGTATTTGATCCGGAATTCCGATTTACGGGGATTCCGGGAAGATGAGATCAACCTGATGGCCAATGTGGCGAGATATCACCGCAGGTCAACACCACAAAAGCGGCATCCTGCGTACAAGGAACTGGAAAAACCGCTAAGAAAAAGGGTGAAGAAACTCTCTGGCATCTTAAGAGTTGCCGACGGACTCGACCGCAGCCACTACCAGAACGTACGGGAACTCGAGATCATCAATGAAAAGGAAAAAGTAATGCTATACATCACCACCGAAGGTGATCCCGAACTGGAAATATGGGGTGCACTGCGTAAATCACAGCTCTTTGAAAAAGTTACCGGAAAGAAACTGGAGATTTTTGCTGTTGCGGAGGAAACGGATTGAGAAGGAGGGGAGTAGTGGCTTTTTTTTGTACTGATAATCACTAGATATTTAAGAATGTAATAGATATAAATGTATTATAGCAGTTGTGGGATTGTTTTCAACAAGCTAAAAATATAGGATATAAAAAATTATCATGATAAGAATTTCAGCAATAGCAGCAATCATAGCGGTATCGGTGTTTTTAGTAAGCTTCTTTATTTATTGGAAGGTCATGCATTATTACAGCAAAAAAGAACTGGGAGAAAAGATGTATAAACAGTGGAATTCAAGACTTTATTTTTGGCAAGGCGGCATATTCACCAGTACTGGAGCGACATTTCTGGTAATGTTTATTTAAAAATGAACAAGCGTTCTGAATTTTTAAGAGTTAAAAATAAGAATAGAGAAAGATAAAAACTTCCCATAAATAAATTGGTTGAAGGTAAAAAACCAGACTAATAAACAGCTCAATCATTCCGAAGAAAACTGATTAATGACACCTCAAACGCTGATAGAAAAAATTTTGTGTCCGTTTTGGATTTAAATTGAGACTAAACGTTGTTGTGCAAACCCGATAAAAAATGAGAAAACAAATATTATTTATCTTAAGTTTCATTTCCTTAAATGTTTATTGTCAGAAAAAAATCGTGGTTTCGGAAAATGCAATTTCGGAAAGGTTTCATGAAAATCTTGATTCCCTGATTTCAAAATATAATTTCAAGGATTTGAGGAGGAGTGATGAACGAACTATCAGAATTTGGGGGAATAACGAGGTTTTACTACTGGGGAAAAATTTGCATTATTTCTTTCATACTTGGAATGGCCATAAAACTATTTCTAGAAATGAAATATTAAAGAGCAAGAGTAACTATGCTTCAATATTCTCTGTTTTTAGTACAAATGCATATTTAGGAAACACAAATGAGCATAGGCCAATAGATGCCTATCCAATAACTGTGGAAATCAACAATTCAAAAACTTATAAAATAATATCATTTTATAAAAATGAACAATTCGAAGAGCTTATTAAAAATATTAAAACCGAAAATTCGATTTATGAGGCACGAAAAAAGATAGTAGAAAACCTTCCTGCAGGGAATTACAGAATAGGACTGACCACAGTAAAGGTTGACCATTTGCCTGAAAATGAACTCTCGGATTTTTATAGGAAAATAGAGCCCGAAATCAAGAAGAAGCTTAAGATCAACAAGAGCACTAATCCCACAAATATGCCTTTGGTTATGGTTAATAATGAGCTGCAATTTTTTCAGGATTTAAACGAGTTATCATTATCAGATGTTCTTAGCTATGAAATTATAGAAGATAATAAAAAGTTTCTTTATGGGACACGTGGTATATTCGGGGTCATTAACGTAACCACAAAATTGGGTAATGATACGCAACATCATTAAAAACAACATTTTAATCAATAACAAACTTAAAGAGTTTGCTACCCTTCTTGTGCGTGGTGTTGCGGTGGAAATTGAAACAATCACAAAGGGTACTAAAAATGGACCACATAAATACTTTTAAAAAAACCATGAAAATAAACAGAATAACCAAAATAATAATTGGATTGATCTTGGTGATCTCTAACGTTAGTTGTGATCAAATAACTAAACATAGCGTTCGAAAAAATATCGATTCCAGCGAAAGAATTGAAGTGGTCAACGATAATTTTATTCTCACAAAAGTAGAAAATACAGGTGCCGCTTTAGGTTTCGGAGCCGACTTCCATCCGAAAATTAAATTGGTGATCTTCCAATTATTACCTGTTTTGGTTTTATTCTATATGTTCTTTTATCTCATGAGAAAAGAAGAAATTTCCGCTATTAATTTTATGGCAATAACCTTCATAATTGGAGGTGGGATTGGAAATATAATTGATCGGATACTTTTCAATTCTGTAACCGATTTTATGTATTTGCAAGTAGGTCCTTTTCATACGGGAATCTTTAATATGGCGGATGTATCGGTTACGATTGGAGCAATGGTAATAATTATGAATTCTATTATTGGTAAGAAAGAGGTTTATCAAAAACTCAGTTTATAACAACTACTGTAGAAAATTAGAAACTCCCGATGTATCCGAAATCTTGAAAGGATTTTTGTGACATTTTTTAGTGTATACCGAAATGGAAGTAGAAGTAATATCTAACTAATTTTTCGTCTTTCTTTTTTCCTACCTACAGAAGTGATTATTAAATCTTTATAAAATAAATAATTATTATATTGGTACTTAAATAAAGGAATGATGCAGCATTAACACAGTAACCTGAATAATCTTGTATTTGCGAATCCGTTTTGCCTAAGCTGTTATCGAAATGGTGTAGTTTTTAATACTAAATAGGCTGTTCCAAAACTCACCTAAAAATATGGATTACTCTTTTTTTTCAGGTCTAATACAAAATGTTGCATTGCTTTTGGTTTTCAGTTTTTTATATGCTACCCGGTGGATCGATTCTACCCATTCTAAAAAACTACTGCCCAATATTTTTACAGGTGTTATTGTTGGGAGCATTGGTATTTTACTCATGTTTACCCCCTGGACGTATCAGCCGGGGCATTATTTTGATTTGCGATCTATTTTATTGGCAATAGCTGGCTTATATTTAGGGGCTATACCTACAATCATAGCCATTATAATTACAGCAGCTTACCGCCTGTTTGTTGGCGGAAATTTTGTACTAACAGGAGTCGGTCTCATTATAATATCCGGTTTGCTGGGTATAGGATGGCGATATATTAAACAAAGACGAGGGGGTAAAAACAGCATAGTTTCGTTATATCTTTTTGGAGTGGTAGTGCATGTGTGTATGATGCTCCTGCCCATATTGTTTCCTACAGACGCATCCCTGGATGTTAAATCTATGGCTTTGCCAGTAATAATTATCTATCCTGTCATCACAGTACTTCTCGGAGAATTGATGAACAGGCAACTGGAAAATTGGAAAAACCGAAAAGCACAGGAAAGATTATATGAATCGGAACAGCGGTTTACCAAAATGATGCTCAATATTAATATGGTCTTTATTAATATTGATCTGAATAATACAATCACATTTTGTAATAAATATTTGCTTTCCATTACTGGTTATACAGAGGAAGAAATCATTGGGAAAAATACTGTGGATATTTTTGTTCCTGTAGATGAAAAAGGAAACACAGAGGAAGGGCTTCGGCAATTATTTAAAAACAAAGAAGATATACATCATTTTGAAAGTAAGATTCTAACCAAGGATCAAAGAGAACTGTTTATCTCCTGGCACAACTCCATTATAGTCGATGATTATGGAAAAGTAAAGGGTGTAGCCAGTTTAGGAGAGAATATTACAGAGAAAATAGCAACATTAGAAAAACTGAAAGAAGCTAAGGAAAAAGCAGAAGAAAGTAACCGTTTAAAGAGTGTTTTCCTGCAAAATATAAGTCACGAAGTTCGTACCCCGCTGAATGCTATTATGGGAGCCATTAGCCTTTTAAAACTACCATCTGTAGATAAGCAGATGCGTGAAAAATATTATGAAGTACTGGAATTAAGTGGTGCCCGTTTGTTATCCACGGTGAATGATCTTTTAGAAATCTCACAAGTGGAAACCCAGCAAATAAAAGTGAACAAATCAAAATTTAATCTTTCCCAAGTATTGGCCAATTATGTAAAAGTCGCCACTCCATTAGCAGAAAAAAAGAAAAATAAAATTATATGTACCAGCAAATATCTTCATTCTAATATCATTTTACATACCGATAGGAATATGCTCACCAGCATTTTCATCAATTTGTTGAATAATGCTAACAAGTTTACTACAGAAGGAACAATAGAAATTGATAGCAGTGATGAACACGGTGATATTGTCTTTTGTGTTAAAGATAACGGCATTGGTATACCGAAAAACCGACTTGATGTTATTTTCGACCGATTTGTGCAGGCAGATTCCAGTTTGAGTCGGCCACATGAAGGTTCAGGTTTGGGGTTATCAATAGCCCAGGCTTATGCGAAGATGCTTGGTGGTAATATATGGGTTGAATCGAAAAAGGGAAAGGGAAGTACCTTCTTTTTTAACATTCCAAAGGATGAAGTCACTCTTGCAACACTAAATACAGAAAAAAAGGAAGAGGAAGTAAGCCTGCTGCCAAACCAGAAAATTCTTATTGCTGAAGATGATAAACTGAATTATTTAATTCTGAAAAAGATCGTTGAGAATATAGGAATCACTGATATTTTACATGCAGAAAACGGTGTAGAGGCAGTTAGAATGGTTCGAAACAACCAAGAAATTTCTTTGGTACTAATGGACATAAAAATGCCGGAAATGAGTGGGGAAGAAGCAACAATAGAAATAAGAAGTTTTAACCCGACTATTCCCATCATTGCCCAAACGGCCTTTGCCATGCCAGGCGACCGTGACAGATTTTTTGAAATTGGATGTAATGACTATATCCCAAAACCTATTGATAAAAAAGAATTAATAAAACTACTATCCAAACATCTGAACACGCACAGTAAGAACCTGACTATCAAATAATAATGAAAAATTTGGTTTTATTTCTTTTGCCGGTGATAATCTTCTCCTGCAAACATGCTGAATCTTCTTCGGCGACTGCGAAAGAACAGGCCGTTAATTTTGACTGGTTATTGGGTGACTGGAAAAGATCTAACGAACAGGAGGATAGGGAAACCTTTGAATCATGGTCTAAAAAAGATAATTCTAAATAATTATGGATTTGGATATACCTTGCAGGATAAGGATACCATCTGGCAAGAAACTATTAAATTAGTTGAATCGAATAGCAGTTGGAGCTTTGAAGTAACAGGAAAAGGAGAATCAGAGCCAACAGTATTTAAACTGACTAACATCGAAAAGGAACAATTTTCCAGTGAAAATCCGGAAAATGAATTTCCTAAACTCATCAATTACTACAAAGACGGCGACAGACTAAAGGCCATGATCTCTGATGGAGAAATGGAAATTCCTTTTGTATTTCAGAAAATACAGAACGTAAATAAAGATAAAGATTAGTCAGGTGTGAATTTGAATCAGGAGCATAACTTTATTTTAAAACAATTTATAAAGGTAAATATGGTCTGGTAGTATAGATTATTTGTAGACCAGATTAAAACTATTTGCTGACGATATCAAAGAATTACTTCCTCTATAACATCTATATTTAACCACATTCGGTAGATTTTCCTTTATAACATAGTTGCACTATAATTTATATTATGTAAAATAGAATAGTTGAGTTTACCCTCTTAAGTAATTCCTGGGCTTCTTTCCCACGAACATTCTTCGAGTTCCAACAGCTCATCCTACTTCTGTTTAACTGATTTTATTTTGTAATCTGTGGTATTTAATTTTTCGGATAAAAGTAATATTCAGAAATGGCTTTTTAAATGCCGAACCTTCTTACCTGACTCCTGATCATAAAAGAAAGTTCCCACAACCGGCACCAATATTCAGCCGGTTGCGGAAATTGTTGAAATTTTATTCTTCTTTGAATTTCTCCGGCAGATCCTCAATCTCGCCACGATAGGAAATTGTATTCCGTTGTGAACTGGTTACCGATGTATGGGCATTCCCATTTGGAAAAACAGTTACTGTGAAATTCAGATTTTCGTTTTCCTGATTTGCATCAAACTTTATCCGTATGTTCTTTTCATTTTCTGCGATTTCCAGATTCTGTAAGGCCCCTTCATACTTTAAGCCTCCTTCGCTGTTGTAACCGCCTCCCGAGTGCCTCACTCCAAAATATGGAAGAAACAGATCAACGCTGTCTTTTTGAAACCTTATAAAGTTAGGATTCCCAATGAGGTTAATGTTGCCGGCACTTAAAGGATTTGCCCACTGATTTTCAATTAGAAATTCCCTGCTCTCTACGAGGGCCCGCATTTCCTCAAATTCTTTAATGTCTTCTGATTCGGTATTTCTGTTAGTACCGCAGGAAACGAGTAACAGCATTAGTACCAGTGCCATTCCTCCAAACCTCAGGTTTCTTATATAGGATGCGTTTTTCATTATCCATTTGTTTAAATTACTAGAGTAAACATTAATCAAATTTCATCCCATTTTTTCCGCCTTTATTTTATTGGGATGAAATGTTTTGAAGAGACCTTTTCAGGTTAGCTTTATTGTATACAGATTGGAAATAAAAACCCCTCCGGAAAAATATTTCGGAAGGGTTCCAACAATCAAACTTTAACCTATTTACTTTATTTTATCTGATTTTGTTCATTTTCACTGGTCACCGTATTCTTATCGACTGCGTGAACTTCTTTATTACTCAACCTGTCTTTGAATTCGTTGATAATTCCACCTTTAAGAAGAACCTGTATCTGTCGGTCACTTAAGGAGTGTTTGGTTTCGATCTCAATAGGCTCGGCACCTTTATCAGGTTTTTGAATTCTCACCCTAATATTGTTTCTGTTACGAACATCTTCAGCAAGATTTTTAAAACTCACCACATCTCCCTGCTCGATCTTATCATAGTCTTCTATATTGATAAAGTCAAGGGGTAAAATTCCGAAGTTCACAAGATTCTGCCATGCGATCCTTGCATAAGAATTTGCAATTACAGCTACCTGTCCAAGATATTTTGGTGCGAGTGCGGCGTGTTCCCGACTGGATCCCTGTGCGTAATTGTCTTTTGCAACCACTATGTGTCCGCCAAAATCTTTCTTCGCCTGCTGGGCACGGTCATAAAAAGAATCATCAATTACAGAATAAGAGAATTTACTTATTTCCGGAAGATTACTCCTGAAAGGCAACACTTCTGCCCCTGCCCTTAGAATTTCATCTGTGGAAATATTGTCTCCCATTTTAAGCAATACCGGAACATCATACGAATCCAATAACGGCTCTATAGTTGGTAAGGTCTTAATATTCGGACCTTTTTTAAGTTCTACTTTGGAAGTGTCTTCCGGCGGAGCGACCAGCATCATCGTATTGATCAGTTCTTTTTCCGGATATTCGTATCGCGGATATTTCATACCGTACAACTTCTCCAGGTCCCGCGGATCTGTAATTTTTCCGGTAAGAGCTGAAGCCGCAGCCGTTTCAGGACTACATAAATGCACCTGATCATCTTCTGTACCCGATCTACTCGGGAAGTTACGTGGCATGGTTCTTAAACTAATGGTTCCTGAAGCCGGAGCCTGTCCCATTCCTATACATCCCATACAACCGGACTGGTGGAATCGTGCTCCCGCCGCTATAAGTTTTTCGAATCCTTTATTGGCAATCAAATTCTGAATTACCTGTCGCGAAGTTGGGTTGACATCAAAGGAAACTTCTTCCCTGGTGGCTTTTCCATCTACAATGGCACCTACCACCCAGAAATCACGAACTCCGGGGTTTGCCGAAGAACCGATTACCACCTGGCCTATCTCCTTCCCTGCTACTTCACTCACGGGAACTACATTTCCAGGGCTGGTAGGTAAGGCTATTAAAGGTACAAGGTCGTCAAGGATGATCTCATCCTCCAGGTCGTACGTACAACCTTCATCTGGCAGTAATTCTGTCCAGTCCTCTTCCCTGTCCTGAGATCTCAGATATTTCTTTGTTTCCTCATCACTTGGGAAAACAGTAGTGGTAGCACCAAGTTCTGCTCCCATATTGGCAATCACGTGCCGGTCCATCGCACTTAATTCTTTTAACCCTTCTCCGTAATATTCAATTACTTTCCCAACGCCACCTTTCACATCATATCTTCTAAGCATTTCAAGGATCACATCCTTAGCGCTGACCCAGTCGGGCATTTTCCCTGTGAGCTTCACTCCCATCACCTGTGGCATTTTTACGAAATAAGGCTGGCCGGCGATGGCTGCTGCAACGTCAAGCCCTCCTGTTCCTATGGCCAGCATCCCCAGGGATCCGGCCGAAGGAGTATGGCTATCAGATCCTACCATGGTTTTTCCCGGTTTCCCGAAACGCTCCATGTGTACCGGGTGACTCACTCCATTTCCGGGCCGGCTGTACCAGATCCCGAATTTTTGTGAAGCCGAAAGCAAAAATGCATGGTCATCTGCATTTTTAAAATCTGTTTGTAATAAATTGTGATCTACATATTGTACGGCAACTTCTGTCTTGGCTCTATCGAGGCCCATTGCTTCCAGTTCCAGCTGTACCAGTGTTCCGGTTGCATCCTGTAAAAGTGCCTGGTCTATTTTTATCCCTATTTCTTTTCCGGGGGTCATCTCCCCTTTGACCAAGTGGCTTTTGATCAATTTTTGAGTGACATTTAATTTTGACATAGTTGGTTTATTTTATCCTTCAAATTAAAAATTTTGAACCAATTAGTGGATGGGTTTAACAATATCTTATATCTTATTCCTGCCTGAAAAGCTTAATTTGAAATTTAAATTAAGCCTGGTTTTTAAGATCAGGAATTTAAAGCCCTTTTATGAACCCCTTTACCAGAAAAGCCTTTTTGGGAGGTTTTGTTTCAGCTTTAGTAATGGGTACTGGTACCTACTTCCTGGGAGCCATTTCTGGATTTGAAGCTATGGAACTCTTTACCACCTCTCTTTCGGGAATTAATACTTTATGTAATACCGTTATCCTTGGTTCTTCCACGATCCTCGCATTAATGCTTACCCTGCTCAGCCTTAGCCGGGCAGCACATTCTAAATTAAATAAAGAACATTATCACCGTGTGCTCACCCTTGCAAAAGCGGTTTCTGTTGTGATTATAACCTCTGTAATAACATTATTGCTGCTTAACTTACCGCTCACCGAGAGTTCGGGCGTACCGCAATCCTGGTACAGTGCCATTTATTACATAAGCCTTGCCATGGCAGCCATAATTGGCGGCGGATTCATTGCTGTGGTGACCATGCTTTACAGCACTATTGCAAATGTCATTTTAATTGTAGGTTACCGCATGGAGGACCACCCTTTGGTGGATTCGGAAGATGTGGATAAGGCTAATAAAGAACAGGAAAAGGAAGATAAAAAAGATCAGAAAAGTGATTAATAATTTGTGATGATTACCAATTCCGAAATAGACACTTAAAGATTGTATCCCGCGTATTAAATTTATTACTGAATTAAAATTCTGAAGGTTTCTAAGCCGATATTTCCCTTTAGTCCAAAGATTTAAGAACAGAATTTTTATTACCTGAAAGAATCATTAAAAAAGGGACCGGAAGAAAGCTTTTTCTAATGTTATCGGGAATTCAATGTATTCTTATTAAATCAAAGAACAATCAAATTGCGAACAACATTTAACCACTTTCTTTCTGGTCCCGGTGTTATACAACTGCTTCAGAAAACTAATGCAGTTTCAGTTTTTTTTACCGTAGTTCTATAAGTTCGGATTTCCACCGCCGGGATAATCAGTACTTCCTAATCTTAGGACGATATCCTTTTGCTGCCCTTCAGAAAGGTTAAATCCCGGCTTACCTTTGTAAGGAAAGAAGAAACTGAATTCTCTCATGTAGGATCTCCAGCTTTCTGCCAGACTGGATTTTTTGTTCTCACTTTGAATATCGGGAAGTTGAAATCCTTCCTTATCTGAATCATAGGAAGCGCCCTCAGCAGAACATCCAGCGAATACCATTCCTTCATTAATTTCGGAATGAACTACAACCGCTTCTCCCGAAGCTGCAGGGAAATCGCGTACACTAATAGAGAAATGGCCAAAGATGTTGTTCTTATCTGTAATATTTTTCACTCCAAATTCTGTATCCTTACTGTTGACCGGATGACTAAAAATCGGTGCGCCACCTGCATCTTCAGAAATGGTTTTTAAAGAAGCATAAGTATTATCAAGAGCGGCTTTGTGCGTTACCAGGATCGCCTTGATCTTATAGCCTTCTTCCACCAAATGCTTTACCCCTTTCTGGGCTCCTTTTCCGGTGGTATCGATCAGGATCATATCCTGTCGGTTTAAATGTCTAATGGCATATCCCTGCGCTCCACCTTCCATTTTAATAATGAACGTATCGGGAACAAGGTTTACGAATTTTCCTTCTTCAGTTTGCTGTATGAATTCAGCTGATTCTCTGTTTATTACCTCTTTTTTATCTACGGTCTTCATTTAAATCTGTTTTTGAGTTCAATTAAATATACAACCGCAACAAAATCCTTCCAAAGCTTTTAGGAGTGTTTAACGGGTATTTAGCAGTTCATTAACGCGATTGAAAAAGCCGAAAATCTACCGTGGCCGGTGAAGGAAAAATCGCAGGGATGCATCCTGTCCCCGTAGGTTAAAAATGGAACTCCATCGGCATTTTTTTTAATTGAAAAAGTCTCCTTCGGAAGATAATAAAACTCCCTGAAAAAGCTTTGCTTCATTTCTTCTGAAGTGGATTTAAAAATGCCGTTTTTTACCGGAATAATCTTGTCCTTTACTGCTGAAGTAAATACAGCTCCTGAAGAAATTTGCGACTGGGTGACATAATCTTCATTACCGATATTGACAACACCCGAGGCCGTATTTTCATTCATCTGAGTAATCCTGCATTCCTGCCGAAGCCAGTTTAACTGCCTCGGAAGATTATATTTTCGCTGGTGCGCTTTATACGCAGCTTCTTTCATGCTCCACAACAGCCACACCGTCAAATCCTTATCTTCTGAAGATGAAATCCACTCCCTTTCTGACATTGTAAACACTTTCTCCAGGAATCCTCTGCGTCTCCAGTTGCTTTGTGTGGCCGCCAAATCCAGATCTACCACATCATTGCCTATCATGCCTCTGCCCTCTTTTCTTTGATGATACTTACCGCATCCTGTACGGTGAGCATGTTATCCATGGAATCGTTGTCGATGGTAATGTTAAATTCGTCTTCCACATCCAGCACGATATCCACAAGGTTGGCAGAATTAATCTCCAGGTCCTTCAGGAAATCGGTATTCATATCAAAATTTTTAAACGCCGGCTCGTTTTGCACGTATGGCGAAACGATCTTTTTAAGGCTGTTTACTATTTCTTTTGTATCCATTAATTTTTAATTTGTTAGTTGGAGCTTGGTCTTTCTAAAATACATTTTTTCAACCAAACTTTCAGCGTGTAGTTTCTGCAATGAAAACCCGTAACAGGCAACCTCAATTTTTCAAATCTTCCTTAACACCACCACCGCATTCACATCCCCGAATCCGAAGCTGGCTTTTGCAATAGTTTTTAAAACAACCTCCTGAGTTTTTACCGGAATTTTCTCCCTGGGGACCATCTTTTCAATCCCGGGATGAAGATCTTCGGAATTAATATTTCCGAAGAAGAAATCTTTCTTTAACTGAAGCACCGTTGCAACACATTCAATACTTCCGGCGGCGCTCAGGCAGTGGCCTGTCATGCCTTTCAGCGAATTGATGAACGGAAAATCCTCTCCTTTTCTTCCCAAAGCTTCACTCCAGTTCTTTATTTCAGTCGAATCCATGCCGGTGGCAGTAAGATGCCCATTGATACCGTCAATTTCCTGCGGCTGAACATCAGCTTCCTCCAAAGCTTTTTGAATGCAGCGTTTTACAGCTTCAGAATTTGGAGCAGTCATGGTTCCGTCACCTACCTGTCCGCCACTGTTGATATGGCCTCCCAATACTTCGGCATAAATCGCAGCTCCCCTGGCTTTTGCACTTTCCAAATCTTCCAGAACCAGCGCCCCGGCGCCACTTCCCGGAACAAATCCCGAGGCAGAAGCGCTCATTGGTCGTGAAGCATTGGTGGGGTTGTCATTATATTTGTGCGGCAGGATCCTCATAGCATCAAATCCACCCCAGATATATGGACCGGAATCTCCGCAACTGCCGGCCAGGATCCGTTTTGCTTTTCCGGATTTTATACGGTCATACGCCATAAGAATGGCTTCGGTTCCCGTGGAACAGGCAGAGGAATTGGTAGTCACCTGATTCCCGCAGCCTAGCATTCCGCTAAGGTATGCACTAATGCCGCTGGCCATCGTTTGCAGCACGCTGGTGCTGCCAAGTCTTCGGGTTTTTCCTTCGTCAATTAAATTTATGGCTTCCCGGAATTTATCGGCTCCCGAAAGTCCAGTGCCGAAAATAATTCCGCTGTTCCAGTCGGCCGACGCTTTTTCTTCTCTTGTTAATTCGGCATCTTTCCAGGCGTCCAGGCCGGCAATGACTCCGTACACAATTCCGCTGGAATTAAGTCCGCGCAGTTGCAGGGGAGTAAAATAATCGTTCAACATTTCCTCCGGAATTTCTGGGGCTCCCGCAATCTGACAACTGAATTTCAACTCCTTCAGTTTCTCCTGAAACCTGATCCCGCTTTTTCCGGATCTTATTGCTTTTTCGAAATTGTCCAGTCCCACTCCGTTTGGAGCGGCAACGCCCATGCCTGTTATGACGACTCTTCTACTCATTCTCTTTGATCATTCCTGAAATTTCGCCCCTGCTCACCAGCTTTTCTTCTGCATTGTACATGCTGACTTTACATTTCAATTTATTAAACCTGAAATACACTTTTTCTGAAACCACCCTCACTTTTTCCCCGGGATACACCGGTAGATAAAAATCTATTTTTGTGTTAGTCAAAGCGACCTTTCCGTTCTTACTGATATGATGTTTCAGAAGAAAGATTCCAAGGCTAACCACTCCAATCTGTGCCATGCATTCGGTTAAGATAACTCCCGGAGTGACGGGAAACCCTTTAAAGTGTCCTTCATAGAAAAAAGAATCTGTTGGAAAAGTATAGTTCCCTTTTGCTCCCTCTTCCGTGATTTCTTTCAGTTCATCCACAAAAAGAAAAGGATCGGAATACGGAAGAAGAGGGATTATTTCAGAAGGATTCATATATGTTTTCTATGCTTTTATAGTTGTGGGTTATCGACTGTCTATTGCCGGTTATGGGTTCTCAGTTGTGAATTTTCAGTTGTGGGTTTCCCAGTTATGGATTACAAGTTTATTTTTTCGGGGTTTAAACATAATTTATTCATTTAAAAAAAATCAGCAAATCAGCACATTGTAAAATCCAAAAAGTCATTTCAAATGTTCTCCCCCGTTCACAGGAATAATTGTTCCCGTAATCCAGGAGGCTTCATCTTTACTTAGCAGGTACACGGCGTTTCCAACATCTGCAGGGGTGGTCAACCGCTTAAACGGATTTCTTTTTACAGCATGTTCCCGCAGGGTTTCATACCCTGGAATCATCTGAAAAGAACGGGTCACCGTTACTCCCGCCTGGATGCAATTGGCGCGGATTCCTTTCGAAGCAAACTCAAGTGCCATACTTCGGGTGATCGCCTCCAGTGCTACTTTTGCAGCAGAAACAGCTGCATAATTTTTCCAGGCTTTGGTATTTCCTTCACTTGTAAAGGACAATATTCTTGCGTCTTTAGCAAACAACCCGGCATCGAAAATAATTTTAGACCAGTCGTACAAACTAATGGCCATGGCATCTATCGTGAGGTGGAAATCATCATTTTTCAAGGTGGGTTCTTCCCCGAACATGTGCTTTAAATTTCCGCGGGAAATACTGTGCAGTAAAGTCCGGATTTTCCCTTTATCTCCAAGAATGGTCGTAATTTCTGCTACCATCTCTTCCCTTCGCTCCTTTCGGGTGGCGTCTACATTAAAGGTGTGCAGGCTTACACCCTGATTTTTAATTTCTTCAAAAGATTCTTCAATTTCCGGCAAGTTTTCTCTTCGATCTCTGTGGATAATAATGATATTCATGCCGTGTGCCGCCAGTTTTTTGGCCGATGCGAACCCGAGTCCGCTACTTCCACCTAATATTAAGGCCCAATAATTTTTATCTTCAAATTCTCTTACCATTGCAGTAGTACTCTTTGTGCAGAAAATCCGGGTCCGAAACTGAGCATAAGTCCCTGCTCCCCTTTTTCCACCGGTTTATCTAAATATCTTTCCAATACATATAAAACCGTTGCGCTACTCATATTGCCGTACAATCGCAACACTTCCTTGGTCTCATCTATATTCTTCCCTAAGTTACCAAAAAGATCTTCAACCGTTTGCACGATCTTTTTCCCACCGGGATGAAATATGAAATGCTGCACTTTTTCTATACTTGAATTGTGTTTTTTCAAAAATGGGTGAATGATCTCTGGAAAATGATCTGAAATAGCCTGCGGCACTTCAGGATTCAGGATCATTTTGAGTCCGCTGTTCACCAGGTCAAATCCCATCATGTGCGTGGCATCATAGAAATGGTACATTTCCTCTCCAATAATTTCCGGGCCTTCTGCGTCATCTTCAGAAGACAACAAAGTACAGGCAGCCCCATCTCCAAAAATAGCAGCACTCACCATGTTTGCCATGGAAAAGTCATCCAGCTGAAGGGTAGCCGTTGGACTTTCCACCGCAATCACGGCGGCCCTTTTTCCGGGGTTGGATTGTAAAAACTGCTTTGCGTAAATAATTCCTGAAATTCCGGCGGCACAACCCATTTCGGTTACAGGAAGCCGAACGACATCCTGTTTCAGTTTTAATCCATTGATAAGGTAGGCATCCAGGGACGGAATCATAATTCCGGTGCAGCTCACCGTAATAATATAATCTATGGAATCTGCTTTCCAACCCAATTTCTCCAGCGCTTTCTGAAGTACCTGAGTACCTAGTTTTTTTACCTCCCGACTGTAAATCCTGTTCTTTTCTTCAAAAGAAGTTGCTGTAAAAACTTCGGAAGGATCCATGATGGAATAGCGTTTATCTACGGCCGCACCCTGAAAGATCTTAATGACCTTGCGTTTAAATCGCTCTTCCTGCCCATCCAGCCAGGTTTCCACGAAAGGGATCACCTGCTTTGTTTCCCTGGAATATTTTGGAAGTTGTTTGGTTACGGTAGTTATTTTAACGCTCATAAGATATTGTTCTACTAAGATTTAGATTTGATAATGATCCACTGATATCGGAAAGCCCATTTCCAGCGGATCTTCTGGTGTTTCACTTTTAATTTTCCGGAGAAATTTTCAAGGTCATTTTTCCTGAAACCCCTCAAAATAGATGTCAGCCCATCCTCACGGGCAATCTCATTATTTATAAAGACGGCACAAAATGCCTGAAAGAGATAATAAGCGGCCCTGCTTCGCTGCAGGTCATTAATAACAATTCCCAGCTTCGCCGACTCCAGAAAAACCATTAATAACTGCTCTATTTTAGCATCTTCAAAATGATGCAGCGTTAAGGTACACAGCACAATATCGTATTTTTTTTCTGCAAAGGATGTAGAAAAAATGTTAATGGCTTCAAACTTTATTTCGGGATAGTCTTTGGCCAGTCCTTCTGCAATTTCAATGGCGTAAGGATTGGCATCAATCCCAATAAGTTCTAAATTCAGGTTGTTTTTTCTCCCGTAATCTGCGACCTGTCGAAGCATCATTCCGTTGCCACACCCCACATCTACAATCCGGACTGGTTCTGCAGGCGAGGTTTCCGAAAGGATTTTTTTGATACCATCAAGGGTAATTTCGTTTCCTCCCAGCCACTTGTTCACCTTATCCAGATCCCGGAGCGTTTTAGCCAGCTCTTCCCCTTGTAGTTCAAAATCGTCCATGACTTCACTGTCACGGGTACGATATTTTGTATTGACTATTTTCATGTAATAGGATTTCCGTGAGTTCTTTTGATTATCTGAGGCAATAAAAATGGCATTTTTGAAACCATTGACTGTGAAACTTCTGCGAGATTTTGATTCAGTAATATCTTTTGAAGGATTTTTCCGGCCCGTATTCTGGTTCTAAAATTAGAATTCCACTTCTGAATATAATCCTGTTCCATTTTTTCCCGATCTATAGAAAGCTCTGCCAAATATTTAAGTACCGTTTCTGAAGCTATTTTTGCGCTGTGAATGGCCATCGCCATCCCGTTGCCACACAACGGATGCAGTAATCCTGCAGCATCACCGAGCATCAGAACATGCTCTTTCACCGTTTCTTTTCGGCTGAAAGAGATCTGGGCGATTGTAAGTGGATTTTCGAAAACAGGTGTTGCGCCGGCAAAAAAATCGTCTAAAAAAGGATTTTTCCGAAGTACTTTTTCATTGAAAACAGCCGGATCTTTATATTCCTTAAATTTATTGTAGGTGGCCAGATAGCACACATTCACAACTCCGGTTTCTGTTTGTGACAATCCGCAGTATCCGCCTTCAAAATTATGCAAAGCCACTAAATCAGCAGGGAAATCTGACGCCTTATAATGGGCTTTTACAGCAAGCCATGAGGTTTTTTCCTTAAAAAATGGCCTGTTCAGATTTTTATCGAGTACAGATCTTTTTCCGAAGGCACCTAAAACTATTTTTGCCCCGTACTCTTTACCTTCAGAAGTTTTAAGTTTAAATGAATCGTTTAAAAATTCCACCGAGGTTACTGTTTCCTGCACTACTTCCACTCCGTTTTTTACGGCCATTTTAAATAAATAGTCATCAAAGGCATACCTGCTAAGGCCCAAGCCTCCTAAAGGCAGTGGCACTTCCACAGGATTTCCGCTGGCAGTACTATACAAAAGCCTTGAAATTTCAGCAGGTTTTAAAGAAGGTAACGAAAGATCAAGCTGCTTAAAATAAGGCAGAATCTCCCTGGATACATATTCCCCACATACCTTGTGATGTGGAAATTCCTCCTTCTCAAAAAGCTTTACAGGAACCCCATTTTTGGACAGGTGAATAGCGGCCGTCAAGCCGGCAAGTCCTCCTCCTATAATAAGTACAGTTTCTGTCTTCAACTTTTTTACTTAAAAAACATAAAAAAACCCGGAAGAGCCCCCGGGTTTTACACTTAAAGCTTTGAGACTAGTTCTGAGCCTGTCTCTCCGCTTCCTCGATTAATTCCTCATTTGCAACGATGGCAATCTCAACCCTTCTGTTCTTGGCACGTCCTTCTACCGTAGAGTTATCGTACTTAGGCTGACTTTCTCCATACCATTTGGTTTCTATCCTACCTCTGGACACATTACCGTCATTTACAAGATAATCTGTTACCGCCTGTGCCCTGTTCTTGGACAACGTAAGATTATAGGCATCACTACCGGCACTATCTGTATGTCCTTCTACAAGTATATTGGTATCGTCATATTCCTGAAGAATATTGGCCAGGGAGTTTAATGCCTGCCTGGATTGCTGGTTGATGTTATACTTTTCGGTATCAAAATAAATTCCGCTGGTTTCATCAAGGGTTACGTTAATTCCTTCCCCTACTCTTTCCACTTCAGCTCCGGGAATTTCTTCCTCGATCCTTTGGGCCTGCTTGTCCATGCGGTTACCAATGTAAGCACCGGCTGCACCACCTACAACTCCACCAATAATGGCTCCCAGTGCAGTATTTCCGTCACCGGTATTGTTACCCACAACACCACCTATTACGGCACCACTCGAGGCGCCAATTACGGTTCCTTTCTGTTTGTTGTTAGCATTTCTTGTTGCATCACATCCTACCAGGAGTACTGCGGCAAAAAGTACTGCGAACATTCTATTTGCGATTGTTTTCATTTCTAAATTATTTATTTTTTTGTAAAATTCATTCTAATTGTAAAAGGCTCTCCTTCAAAATTAACGGTGTGCTCCCAAATCATCCCTGTTCCCGTAAGGTTTACAATATTGATCCTGTAACCCTGGTCTCCGGTGGTTGATTTATGGTCGGCATTAGTTGGTTTTAGTAAGAAATCATAGCTTCCGGTTGCATCCACTTCATTTACAGACCAGATAAAATAGCGTAAATCTGTATTACATTGTGGATTTACCGGAACATAATATCCAGTATTATTATTAGAGACAAAATTCCAGGTACTATTCGTTAGGCAGGTTGCAGTTGCATCATTAAAGAGCGTTACATCAAAATCCCCTGCACTGCCGGGATAACTGATCTCTGTAAGCACCCAGTCGCCGTTAAGCGTTTTCCTGGCTTCTCTTTCGACCTTACCTGAGCCACAGGCACTAAATAAAATAGTGATAATTAGTAAAAAAGCAATTTTCTTCATTTCAGGGCAATTTTAGGGGGTTAAGAAAATCCAGTGTATGCATCAAAAAAATGCTCACACCGGATTTCCAATAAGGGTAATATTTTATCTTCTGAACAACCTACTGATCAAGGCTATTACAAGAAGCACTAAAAATATATAGAAAATGATCTTTGCTATATCGGCCGCACCTTCCGCGATTCCTCCGAACCCGAAAATTGCTGCTACTATGGCGATGATTAAAAAGATAATGATCAATCGTATCATAATTTAGGTTTTAGTGATTAGTTGTATCTAAATTACGTTGAGAGTTTACCCTGAACAAATTATTATTAATATTTTAACAGGATAACACTAATGATTTTAAAAAATTACAAGATAAAAACTTAAAATTTTCCTAATATTCTAATAACTCCTGTAAGGCAGCTTTAAATCTTTGCTTCGGAAGGTACTCTTGCTCAAGGGCTTTGGAGAACGGAATCGGGGTTTGGAGACTTCCAACCCTTTTTACCGGGGCATCCAGGTGCTCAAAACAATCTTCGGAAATCATTGCGGCTATATCTGAAGCTATTCCTCCAAATATACTGTCTTCCTGAAGAATTATTACCTTCCCTGTCTTTTTAACCGAAGCATAAATTGCTTCCACATCTAAAGGTTGCAGGCTTTGCAAATCCAGAAGATCGGCTTTTATTTCCGGCAGATTTTCAAGAATATCGAGCGCCCAATGCACTCCCGCGCCATAGCTTATAACACTGATATCTTTTCCTTCCTTCAGTAAAGCTGCTTTTCCTATTGGCAAGGTATAATATTCTTTCGGCACTTCCTGGCGAATGCTCCTGTAAAGTGCTTTATGTTCAAAGAACATCACCGGATTTGGATCGTTGATAGCCGAAGCCAGTAATCCTTTGGCATCATAAGGAAAAGCCGGATAAACTACTTTTAATCCCGGCGTTTTGGTAAACCAGGCTTCATTCGTCTGACTATGGAAAGGACCTGCGCCTACTCCTGCACCGCAAGGCATCCTAATCACTACATCGGCATTCTGGCCCCAACGATAATGCACTTTCGCCAGATAATTCACGATAGGATTAAATCCCGAACTTACGAAATCTGAAAACTGCATCTCCACCACGGCTTTCATACCTTTAATAGAAAGACCCATGGCAGTTTCCACAATTCCCGATTCACAGATGGGCGTGTTCCTTACTCTCTCCTTGCCAAATTCTTCAACAAAACCTTCAGTAATTTTAAAAACCCCACCGTATTCTGCAATATCCTGACCCATAATCACAAGATCGTTATGCCGTTGCATGGACTGCCTAAGCCCTTGAGAAACAGCATCTATAAACCGTATTTCTTCAGTTTCACTTTCAGGATCAATTGTCTGGTCCTCAAACTGTTGATAAACATCATTTAATTCATTAGTTTGATTTGCTTCCACTGCAGGTTCGGCAGATGCTTTTTTCAGATCTTCATCAATTTCAGTTTTGATCTGCTCCTTATAATCATCGACTTCTGCTTCATTAAGAACCCCTTCAGAAATAAGAAAGGAGCGATAATTTTCTAACGGATCTTTCTGTGCCCACTCCTCCATTAATTCAGTGGGTACATATTTGGTTCCGCTGGCTTCCTCATGGCCACGCATCCGGAAGGTTTTGAATTCCACTAAAACAGGACGTGGATCCTCTCTCATACTTTCAGCTAAAGCAGAAATCCTGGTATATACTTCCAGAATATTATTACCGTCGATGATATGAGATTCTATACCGTAGCCTTTTCCCCGATCTGCTAAGTGTTCACAACGAAACTGTTCAGAAGTTGGAGTTGAGAGCCCGTAGCCATTGTTCTCAATACAAAACAATACCGGCAGATCCCATACAGAAGCAATGTTCAATGCTTCGTGGAAATCACCTTCGCTGGTACCGCCTTCACCAGTAAATACGGCCGTGATTTTTTTCTCCTTCTTAAGTTTATGTGCCAAAGCAATACCATCGGCCACTCCCAGTTGGGGACCTAAATGAGAGATCATCCCAATAATCTTAAATTCCTGTGTTCCAAAATGAAAACTGCGGTCCCTACCTTTGGTAAATCCGGAGGCTTTGCCCTGCCACTGAGAAAAAAGTCGGAAAAGCGGAATGTTTCTTCCTGTAAACACGCCTAGATTCCGGTGCATTGGAAGAATATATTCATCTTCATTCATAGCCATGGTCACGCCTGTTGCAATGGCCTCCTGCCCTATCCCGCTGAACCATTTGGAAATGCGGCCCTGTCTTAGCAAAATGAGCATTTTTTCCTCAATTAATCTGGGCTTAAGCATTCCCAGGTAAAGCAGTTTAAGTTTATCCTCAGAGAGGTCATTTCTGTTAAAGGTGATTACCTGATTTTGAGATATTCCGCTTTCCATACACTTGAATTGTTTCCCAAATGTACTTAAAATCGGGATCTACTTTGCTAAGAAAAATATAAACGGAGCCTTTCTCGGGAGAATTTATATAACTTTGTGTTACAAAATTACATTTATTCATCTTATGGAAATGAACAACATTCCCAGCGTTGATCTGGCAGATTTTTTGTCGGACGATCCGCAACGAAAAGAAAAATTCGTAAACGAAATTGGTAAAGCCTACGAGGAGATTGGTTTTGTTGCTTTAAAAAGCCACTTTTTAAGCGAAAACCTTGTAGAAGAACTTTATAAGGAAGTAAAAGCCTTTTTCGATTTACCACTGGAAACGAAAAAGAAATATGAAATTGAAGGCCTGGCCGGCCAGCGTGGATATATTTCCTTCGGAAAAGAACACGCCAAAGGAAAGAAGGAAGGAGATCTAAAGGAATTCTGGCATTTTGGACAGGAACCTTCAGAAGGTGCCGACCTAACTGAAGAATATCCTGACAATGTACAGGTAGAGGAATTAAAGGATTTTAATCATGTAGGTATGGAAGCTTACCGCATGCTTGAAAAAACCGGAATTTTTGTGCTGCGTGCCCTTGCTCTCTATATAGGAGTGGACGAACATTATTTTGATCACTGGGCGAGTAACGGGAATAGTATTTTAAGACCTATCCACTACCCTCCTATTACGGAAGAGCCTAAGGGAGCAGTACGCGCCGGGGCGCATGGAGACATTAATCTTATTACTCTATTGATGGGAGCGTCTACAGGAGGCCTTCAGGTTTTAAGAAAAGACGGGGAATGGATAGATGCCATTCCAAAGGAAGATGAGCTGGTAATTAATGTGGGGGATATGTTGGAAAGGCATACTAATAACAGATTACGTTCTACCGTGCACCGGGTAACAAACCCTCCTAAAGAGGAATGGGGCAACCCTAGATATTCTATTCCGTTTTTCATGCATCCAAGAAGCGAAATGCCCTTAGACTGCCTGGAAGAATGTATTGATGAAAATCATCCTAAAGCTTATCCTGATATTACTGCAGGCGAATTTCTACACCAGCGCCTGGTAGAAATAGGATTGAAAAAATAAAAGTATGGCTAAGAAGAAAATGGGCCTTGAAGATCTGGGCGGATTTGTTTTTTCGACTAATGATGATTTTACACCAGATCATGATAGCGAAGAGCAGGAACAGACACTTCCACCTTCAAAGCAACATCTTGAAGCACATTATAGTTCCAAAGGGAGAGCGGGCAAAACCGTTACGGTAATCGCCGGCTTTGTTGGAACCGACGAAGATCTTACTGTTCTCGGGAAACAACTCAAAAAGAAATGCGGAGTCGGTGGCTCGGTTAAAGATGGGGAGATTCTAATTCAGGGAGATGTAAGGGATAAAATAATGACTTTTTTGAAGGAGAAAGGATATAACATAAAACGTGTTGGAGGTTAATCCCCCGGCACGTTTCTATTTTTAAGCTATGGAAGAAAAGAAATTATTACACATAACAAATGGTGATGATCTTACAGATAAGCTACAACAGCTTAAAATACCCGGAGATGTCATTGTTTGGCGGGAAATGTTGTGTGAAGGACCTACTTTTCAGGAAGTGGGCAATGAAGAGTTTCTAAAAATAAGGAAACAATTCTTGTGGAAGCACTACCAGATACCAGAACAGGATTACCGGGAAAAATTCATTTCAGAACTGGATAAACTGGCGGCCATAAATGGTTATGATGAAGTGATCCTGTGGTTTGAATTTGATCTTTTTTCCCACATGAACATGCTCGCGGTAATAAGTTTCTTAAAGCAAAACCGAAAAAATAATCCGCTTTACCTCGTTTGCAGCGGAAGGCTAAAAGGAGATCATGAGTTGACAGCACTTTCAGATCTTAGTGTAAAACAACTTCAGAAGCATTACGACTGTAAAATATCCTTAACAGATGATGATGTGCATATGGCCACCCTTATCTGGGATTTGTACTGCAGTAAAAATCCTAAACGCCTTAAATCAAACATTAAAAAAACTACTAATTTCGAATACCTTTCCAGTTGCATCCGCGCCCATATAGAGCGCTTTCCAAATGCAAAATCTGGCCTGAACAGCTTAGAGATAAACGTTCTCAAACTCATCCAGATGCACCAAATCACCTCGATTCATCATTTGCTGGGCTACGCCCTTCAATACCAGGGATACTATGGATATGGTGATATACAGATGAAACGGGTGATTGAAAAACTAACGCCGTTTTATACACTGAATAAGGAACATATCAAGCTTAGCGAAGCCGGATTAAATGCGCTCTCCGGTTTAAAAAATTATTATCAGGAGCTAAAAGACAACGATTATTACGGTGGTGTTGGAAAATATGATTTTCTATATGACCCCGATTCGCACAACTTATTAAAACTATAACATGAACAGCCTCGAAGCTTCAGAATTTATTCTAAACCAGGACGGAAGTATTTATCACCTTAATTTACTTCCTGAAAATATAGCCGATACCATTATTGTTGTTGGAGACCCTGAAAGGGTGGAAAAAGTAACCAAATATTTTGATAAAGTAGATATTATTGTCAAAAAGCGGGAATTTCATACCCAGACAGGATTTTACCGCGGAAAAAGAATCACTGTGGTTTCCACAGGAATAGGAACTGATAATATCGACATCGTACTTAATGAACTTGATGCGCTGGTTAATATCGATTTTAAAGAGCGTAAAATAAAGGAACAGCACACGAGCCTGGACATTGTACGAATTGGAACTTCGGGATCCATACAGGCAGAGATCCCTGTAGATGCTTTTGTACAAAGTGAAATGGCCGTAGGTTTTGATTCCCTGATGCATTTTTACCAAAGTGAAGACATTCAGCTGCAGGATTTCAATAAAGCATTGAGTGAACACCTTCAGTTAAGCAAGGAAAAAAGTGCCCCATACGTGGTTTCCTGTGATGAAGGCCTGGCAGAAAAACTCTTTTCAGAAAATATCTATAAAGGCTTTACCGGTACCAATGTCGGGTTTTATGGTCCGCAGGGAAGGGTGCTAAGATTACCGCTTCAGGATGATAAGCTGAATGACAAAATGAGAAGTTTTTCTTTCCGCGAAAAAAAAGTCACCAACCTTGAAATGGAAACAGCAGCCATTTACGGATTGTCAAAAATGCTGGGGCACAGGGCAGTTTCCATGAATGCCATTATTGCCAATCGTGCTACAGGGGAATTTAGTCCCGATGCAGGAAAAACAGTAGATGAGCTTATTCAGTACACACTCAATAAACTTGTTCCTGAAAACTGATTTAACAGAAAATTAAAATCAATAGGTTCCCTTATTCGTATTTTTGAGCAAATAGCAAAATATGTTAAAGCCTGAAGAAACATGTTTAAGGCATCGTGATTTAAATTGGTTAAGTTTTAATGGCAGAGTATTACAGGAAGCAAAAGATCGAAGGAATCCACTTTATGAACGAATAAAATTTCTTGCTATTTTTTCCATGAACCTGGATGAATATTTCCGGGTTCGGGTTTCCCAGTTGCGGCAAATGAAACGCATCCGAAAAAGCTTGAGAAAGGAACTCTCTCTAAGGCCAAGCAAAAAGGTAAAAGAGATCCTTCAGGAGGTAAAAATTCAGCAACAGGAATTCGGACGCATTTTTTATGAAGAGATTATTCCCGAACTTGAAGAAAATGGTATATTTCTCGTAAACTACCTGGATTTTTCACCATCAGAAAGAAAATTTGCGAAAGCTTATTTCAACAAAGCGAGTTCCCACATTCACCCGAAGGTCATCAATGTGGAAGAGGGTGACGAACTTTTTCTTGAAAATAATGTGTTGTATTTACTGGTGACCTTTAAGGATGAAGATAATTTCGGAATGATCAATATTCCTGTAGAATACTGCGGAAGATTTGTAAACCTGAAGTCTGATGACGAAAAGAACCAGATCACTTTCCTCGACGACCTCGTAAAATCTCAGATCCCCGAAATTTTTTCTGAAAAAGAAGTGGAAGGTATTTTTGAGCTTAAACTGTCCCGGGACGCCGAATTATATATTGAAGATGAGCTGGAAGGTGTGCTTGCAGAAAAAATCTACGATTCCCTCAAGCAGCGTACAGAAGGTCAGCCTACCAGGTTACTTTATGATGCCCGAATGCCGGCCGAGGATCAAAAAAAGCTTCGTAAATTACTGGGTCTCGGAAAGATCGATATGATGCCCGGCGGGGAATATCACAATTTCAGTGATTTCTTTTCCTTTGAAGATCCCACTAATAATCCCGAATTACATTACGAGGAACTGCCGCCTGTTAAGCACAAGGTTCTTGAATCTGCTTCAGATTATTTTGAAGTAATTTCCCAGAAAGACCAGGCGCTGCATTTTCCTTACATGTCATTTGACTATGTGGAAAGATTTATAGAGCAGGCTGCAATCGATAAAGATGTAAAAGAAATAAAAATATCCATCTACAGGGTAGCCGATGAATCGGACCTGACCTCCACTCTTCTTAAAGCACTGGAAAACGGAAAAAAACTAACTGTTTTTATTGAGGCCAAAGCAAGGTTTGATGAAAAGAACAATATTGACTGGGGAAGAAAATTTGAAGATGCCGGGGCTACTGTCATTTACAGTTACCCTAAAATCAAGGTGCATTCCAAGATCCTCCTCATCACCCGAAAGGAAAATGATGAACTTAAAGATTATGCTTATATAGGTACCGGAAATTTCAACAGTAAGACCTCAAAAATTTATTGTGACCATGCCATTTTCACCGCTCAGACAAAGATCACCAGAGAGCTTTCCAGGGTCTTTAATGTTCTGGAAGGGGAATTGATCATTCCCCGTGCAAAAAGGCTGCTTGTCTCTCCATTTTCCACCCGAAAGGATTTTAGTGACATGATCAACCGGGAGATAGAAAATGTACAACTTGGAAAAAAAGCCGGAATTACAGGCAAGATGAACAGCCTGGAAGATCAGGAAATTATAGAACTGCTTTATAAAGCCAGTAACGCCGGAGTGAAAATCAGGCTGCTGGTGAGAGGTTTTACCTGCTTAATTCCGGGGATTAAAGGGATGAGTGAAAATATCTACATCACCAGTATTGTAGACAGGTACCTGGAGCATGGCCGAATTTATGTTTTTGAAAACAATGGTGATCAGGAGGTATTTTTCGGAAGTGCCGACTGGATGACCAGAAATCTGGATCGAAGAATTGAGGTAATCACACCTATCTATGATGAAGACATTGCCACGGAATTTAAAGAGATCCTACATATGCAGCTTCAGGATAATGTAAAAGCCAGAATTCAGGATGCTTCTGAAAGTAATCAATATGTTGAAAAAGCCCCGGGAGAGAAACAGATAAGATCTCAGCAGGAGATTTATAATTATTTAAAAGAAAAACACGAAGCATGAAACAAATAAGAGTCGGTGGTGTTCCGGAACATTTTAACCTGCCCTGGCATCTGGCAATGGAAAACAAGGATTTTGAAAAGCAGAATCTGGAGCTCACCTGGAGGAATTTTCCAGATGGTACCGGTGCCATGTGCAAAGCACTTCGGAATGATGAAATTGATGTTGCTGTCATTCTTACCGAAGGCATCATCAAAGATATCATTGCGGGCAACAAGGTGAAGATCGTTCAGGAATATATAGGTTCTCCTTTAAAATGGGGAATTCATGTTGCTGAAAGTTCTAAGTATAAAGATCTGGAAGATCTTAAAGATGAAAAAGTAGCCATCAGCCGGTATGGATCGGGTTCTCATTTAATGGCTTTTGTAAGTACCAGAAGACTTGGTTGGGAACCAAATAAACTCGAGTTCGAGACAGTAACAGATATTGATGGAGCTGTAAAAGCTTTAAAAGCTGGAGATGCAGCCTATTTTATGTGGGAGCATTTCACTACCAAACCATTGGTTGACCGCGGCGTGTTTCGCCGTCTGGGCGACTGCCCTACTCCGTGGCCGTGTTTTGTAATTGCTGTACGGGAGGAATTCCTGGTGGAAAACCAGGATGCCGTTAAACAGATGCTGGATACGCTAAACGACATTACCAAAGATTTCAAGGAGATTCCGGGAATTGAAAAACAGCTTTCAGAAAGGTATGATCAAAAAGAAGAAGACATTAAAGAATGGCTCAGCATGACCAGCTGGAGCAGAGAATTAATTTCAGAAACAGAACTGGATCGTGTTCAGGATCAACTAAAAGAGCTGGATCTGATTCCGGAGAAGGTCAGAAATTCCAGTCTTATTCATCGCTTTTAACAAATAAAGGTTATTTTCCTTCAAAATTCACCACATGAAAAAATACAGCATAACATTCCTTTTCTTTTTAATTTTTTCTGGCGTATATGCCCAGCAGAACACTTATAACGAAGAACAATTCCCACGGGATATTGCACAAAATGAATTAAGTGCTAACGTTTTCAATGTGCTTATTTTTGGGGCTTTGGATATCACCTATGAACGTATACTCACAGATCACAGCTCCCTTTCGGTAGACGTTTTTACAAAACTGACGAATAAAAATGAAGGAGAAGATTTTGATCTTTCAGAAGCTTATGCCAAAGATTTTTCACTAACTACCAAATTCAAATTCTTCTTTAAGGAAGAAAATACGGCCTGGGGCTTTTATGCCGAAGCTTTTGGGATGATCTCCAGCGGGGAAAATGAGAAAGAAGTAGAAAAAACAAGTCCGTCTGGCGAAACTTACTATGAAGATGAATTTCTGGATTATACAGATCTTGCCCTCGGCGTGGGCGTAGGACATAAATTTGTCGCGAAACAAGGGTTTATGATCGATCTTTCCTTTGGCGTGGGAAGGAATCTTTTTCATAAAGATTCTCCCGATATTGTGATTTTACCCGCCATCAATGTGGGATACCGTTTCTAAGTCTGCTTAAAACCTGGATTACCAGTCGATGGGTTCTTTTCCTTGAGAAACAAGATATTCATTGGTTTTACTAAAATGTTTGTTCCCGAACCAATAACCTCTGTTGGCTGCCAACGGGGAAGGATGACCACTGGTAAGAACGAGATGTTTTGAAGTGTCTATTTTAGCACCTTTTTTCTTTGCAGGCCCGCCCCAGAGAAGAAACACCACCCCTTCTTTTTCGTCAGAAAGTTTCTTAATAACAGCATCTGTAAACTTTTCCCAGCCTTTTCCCTGGTGGGAACCTGCCTGCGCAGATCGTACCGTTAGAGTGGCATTCAGCATCAATACTCCCTGCTCTGCCCATCTTTTCAGGTTTCCGGTTTCGGGAACAGGTTTTCCCAGATCATCTTTGATTTCCCTGAAAATATTCACCAGCGAAGGCGGAATCTTTGTCCCGGGCTGAACAGAAAAACAAAGTCCGTGGGCCTGACCATAACCGTGGTATGGATCTTGCCCAATGATTACTACCTTTGTCCTATCAAAAGGGGAGAGTTCAAAAGCATTAAAAATATTTTCGGCTTTAGGGAAACATTCATTTGATTTGTATTCGTTTTTCACAAAACTTACAAGTTCTTTAAAATAGGGCTTTTCGAACTCATCATTTAACTTTAATTTCCAATTTTGCTCAATAGAGACATCCATAATAATAAGTAAATTTGCTGTACCCCAAAAGTAGGGAAAATCACATATGATTAAAATAACAAAGAAAACTCTTTCAGATCTGGAATTTCCGGCCGTTTGCAAACAAGTAAGCGAGTATGCGATTACCGGCCCGGGTAAATTTAAAGCTTTAGAAATTTCCCCTTTTCCGACTCCTGAAGACACCATTTTTGCACTGCATCAAACCAATGAGTACGTGTCCTCCTATCAGCAGGAGAGCCGTATTCCCAACCACGGATTTGATGCCATTGATAATGAAATTAAAATGCTGAGGATCGAGGATACCATGTTGGAAGCCTCCAGCTTCAGGAAAATAAGTGCGATTTCTGAAACAGTAAATACACAGATTCGGTTTTTCAATAAATTCGATGAACTATATCCTGCACTGCACGAAACCACTTCAGAAGTTGAATTTACTACCGTACTTGTAGAGCGGATCCAAAAAGTCATTGATCGTTTTGGAGAATTAAAGGATGATGCTTCCCCCCTGCTCCAGGAATTACGCAGAAAAATAAATCAGGTAAAAGGAAGTATTAATTCCAGTTTTGGAAGCGCCTTGACCCATTACAACAATTTGGGATACCTGGATGATATTCGGGAATCTGTAGTGGAAAACGTTCGGGTTTTAGCCGTTTCAGCAATGCACCGCCGAAAAGTAAAAGGTGGAATTCTCGGAAATTCAAAGACCGGAAGCATCGTATACATTCAGCCGGAAGCCACTTACACCTACACCCGGGAACTGAACAACCTGGAATTCGAGGAAAAAGAAGAAATCAACCGAATCTTAAAGGAACTGACAAATTTTATTCGTCCGTTTCGCCCGCTGTTGAAGGAATATCAGGATCTATTAAGTGATATCGATGTCATAGCCGCTAAGGCTAAATATGCCATAGAACTCAATGCATTGCTTCCCAAGATCGTGGAAGAAAAGGAAATTGAGCTAAGAGATGCTTATCACCCTTTACTGCTATTAAATAACAGGAAAGAGAAGAAAGATACCTATCCTCAAAGTATTGACCTGCATAAGGAGAAACGCATCATTGTAATTTCGGGACCCAATGCCGGTGGAAAAAGTATTACCCTTAAAACGGTAGGCTTATTGCAGGTTATGCTGCAGAGCGGTTTATTATTACCGGTGCACGAGTACAGCAGGATGTGCCTATTTGATAAAGTTCTAACTGATATTGGAGATAATCAATCTATAGAAAATCACCTGAGCACCTACAGTTACCGCTTAAAAAATATGAATCGTTTTCTTCGGAAATGTGACGAAAATACGCTCTTTCTGATCGATGAATTTGGTACCGGAAGTGATCCTGAACTCGGGGGTGCCCTGGCAGAAACATTCCTGGAGGTCTTCTACGAAAAAGAATCCTTTGGAATTTTAACCACTCATTACGCCAACCTGAAAATGCTGGCCAATGAGTTACCGCATATTACGAATGCGAATATGCTGTTTGATTCCCGAACCCTGGAGCCGCTTTTTAAGCTGCACATGGGAGAAGCCGGAAGTTCTTTCACCTTTGAGGTTGCCCAGAAAAACGGAATTCCCTACAGCCTTATCAACCGTTCTAAAAAGAAGGTGGAGAGAGGGAAAATAAGGTTTGACAAAAGTATTGCCGACCTTCAAAAGGAGCGATCAAAACTTCAGAAAACTACTACCTCCTTAAAGACCAAGGAGCAAAATGCGGAAACCGAAAAGAAAAAACTGGAAGAAACCAACGCTCGTATTCAGCAGAAACTGGAAGGTTTTCAGGAGTTATATGACAGCAATCAGCGGCTCATTTATCTTGGGAACAAGATCAACGATATCAGCGAGAAATATTTCGAGAATAAGAAGAAAAAGGAGCTGATTGGAGAATTCCTGAAGATCGTGGAGATGGAAAATTCCAAGCGCAAGAAGCTTAGTACCCAACAAAAAAAGGCTGAAAAAGCTAAACAGCAAAAAGTGCAGAAAGAGGCTGAGCAGAAGGTGCAGGTGATCCGGGAGAAGAAAAAAGAAAAGAAAGAAGTAGAGAAAAAAGAAGAAGAAGCCAAACCTAAAGTAGCCCTGAAGGTTGGGGATAGAGTAAGGTTAGAAGACGGAAAAGCCGTTGGCTCAATTGACAGTATAGAAAAAGGAACAGCAAAAGTGAACTACGGAATTTTCACAACATCTGTATCTGTAGACCAACTGGAGCTGGTACAAAGAAAAAAATAGAAAAAGAAAAATGGTAAATTTTCCAAAAGACAAAAAGATCATCCTTTTTGACGGAGTTTGTAATTTGTGCAATAAGACAATTCAAACGATCATAAAGAAGGACAAGAAAGACGTTTTCAGGTTTGCACCACTACAAAGTGATATAGGACTGCAAATTGTGAATGAAAGAGGAATAGACACAGAAGCACTGGATTCCATGATCCTGATTGAACCCGGAGTTGCTTACTACAGCAAATCTGAAGCGGCAATCGAGATTGCAAAACACCTTGATGGCTATAAATGGCTGAAATTTGTTAAACCTGTGCCACAGGGCCTGCGTGACGGAATTTATGATATCGTGGCTTCCAACCGCTACAAATGGTGGGGAAAGGAAGATACCTGTATGGTTCCAACTCCGGAACTTGAGGCTTTATTTCTGAAATAGAAGTTGCTGAAAAACAGAAAAACCGACGAAGTTACTTTGTAAAGTAATTTCGCCGGTTTTTTAATGTGTTAGAATTTGTAGGTCGAATCGGGATTTCAACTCTCAATCCATCTGATTGCTTCCTGCTTGTCAGCGGTTTCAAAATACTTTACTTCAGCGGTAGTAAAGGGTTTCATGAGTTTTGTTAAAGCTTCCTCCCACTGCTTTCCGCCAACCATTGCTACTTTTTCAAGATTTGTGGCATTTTTAATATCAAATTTTGCATCTTTCCATGCGGCTTCTGGTTCCCAGCCTTCAAAATTTTCCATTTCAAAATACCAGCGTATTTTTTTGTGATCGTTAAGCTTCTGTTCTAAAAAAGGCAGGAGTTGATCGTAATCTTCTTTGGTGACTTTTCCCATTGCTTTGGTAGAAGCAACATCTGGCCTCGTTCCTTCAAGTATCTGTATCATAACTTTTTGGTTTTAAGATAGCACAGTTACTTTATAAAAAGATGGGTTTTCCCCTACTCTAACATAACTTTATAGAAGCAGTAAAAAATTTTGTTATAGAACAATTTTCAGAAAACCGGTTTATTTTAAGTTGCTCAACATAAAAACCAGTTTTTCGTTGGAATTCCTGTTTTCATGAAAAGAATCTGTGTAGAATTTATTTTTTTCAGCCAGTCCCATTTTCTGAAGTTTCATGATCAAACGCTCATCATCCATAGAAACTTTTCCTGTTAACAGCAAACTCATATCCTTCCCGGAAGAATAGTAGTCATAGGTCCTCTTTAAACCGCTTAGATAAAGATAATCTTTTGTGAAACCTCCACCTCTGTGCGCTCTAAGGGTTATAGACCAGGCTGTTTCTTTATCCAGTTTGTACTGGCTGTACAAAAGATCGAATGTATCACTAAAGGAATATCCTTTAATGAGACTGTCTGCTGCCAATACTCGGTAAGCGAGTTCTTTCATTCGTTTCAGGCTCAAACTGTCCGACATGTATTCGCTGAATACAGCAAGTCCGTCCTGAGTCAGGTTGTTGCTGGAGAATCCGTGGGAGAAGATCCGCAGTGGCTGAATCTCTGCGTTAAAGGTGGTCAACATATGCACCCCTATCTCGTGGTTTGCCAGGATCTTTAAGTCATTGTCACTATATTTCCTGTTCTTCTTTAAAACAAGGGTCCTGGAAGCATTTAGAGCCATTGCAGCAGCAGTGATGCTGTTGGTTTGTTTGATCTTGAAATTAAAACCATATTTATCCCCAAATGCCTGAAAAAATGCCTGTGCCTGATCGGCATTATATCTTGGCACCATTTCTTCGGCATCTTCTTCCTTGTGAAAATGAAGAATGAATTTGGCATTTTTTACATCCCGCTCTTTTGGAGTACCAAATACCCGAAGGGAATTATAGAAAAATTTCTTGTCCTGCCCAACTGTGGCGATACACTGCACCAATCCCGAATACTCATAAATGGTATCATGATAAAGCTTCCGGATATCTTCATCTTTTATATCTTCCAGCCGCTGACTAAAAAACTGACGTTGTAGCTGAAAAGGATTGAATTTGATTTTCCGGTATTTAAATACAGGATCTTCCGTGAATTTGGAGGTGAAGAACCGCTTCTTCTCCTGTTCAATATTTAAAGGGTTGAGATAATTTAAAAGATCAATATCCCTGATCAATCTATCCAGATTTTGATCTATTTCAAATAAGCTGGTAAACTCTTTACGGACTTCCTGATGCTGCATCGTTTTGTTGTATAAATTCCTTCAGAAAAAATAATGGGCAAATACAAACAAATATAATGAGCCCCACAAGTTTTAGGGAAGGAAAAACAGCAAAATCACCGGATTATTTCTTCTGAAAAATTAAAAGTATTAATAGCCACTGAAAAGCAGTTGTATACAGCTGAAGGATTATCTTAGCCTTTCAGGCATCCCTTCGGAGGAGGGGAAATCAACCATGATGAAAAAATAAAAAGAAGGCTCGAAATTCTTCAATGTTCCCCATACAGATATATTTATTTCTGCAATTTCTAATTAATGAGCAAAAATAAAATTGATATTAATTCCCCTCCCTCGGAGAGGGGTCCGCAGGATTGGGTGGGAAAATCATCCTCACAACTATGAATACTATTTATTTTTTTCCGACCTATCGAGAGGGAATCCTGGAAAATCCATTAAAGTTAATGGACTATTCTTTAAAAAACTCACACAGAATCCTTTTTTACAGAATTATCCAGCATTCCCACAGATTTTGCTACCATCATTGAAACGGCGGCGTCACCGGTGATATTCACCGAAGTACGGCACATATCCAATGGTCTGTCGACTGCGAAAATTAGCGCCAAGCCTGCTTCCGGAATTCCAGCTTGTGCCAGGACTATTACCAACATAACCATTCCGGCGCCTGGAACGGCAGCTGATCCTATGGAAGCCAGGGTAGCCGTAACGATAATCCCCAGCTGTGCCTGCAGAGAAAGATCAATACCAAATGCCTGTGCTATGAATACTGCAGCTACTGCCTGATAAAGGCTGGTTCCGTCCATATTAATGGTAGCTCCCACCGGCAAAACAAAACTGGCAACTTCCTTATGGACGCCTAAATGCTCTTCTACCCTTTCCATTGTTACCGGAAGTGTGGCTGCGCTGGAGCTGGTAGAAAAACCAAGAAGCTGCGCAGGAGCAATTCCTTTAAAAAAGAAGGAGGGCGTCTTTCGCGTGGAAAACCAGACAATAGCAGCATAAACTCCCATCATGCATGCAAGGCCAATTAAAACGGTAATGGCATACATTGCAAGAGCAGAAAAGAGATCTATGCTCGGGGATTCCACGACAAGCGCAGCCAGTAAAGCAAAAACACCGTATGGGGCTGTGAGCATTATCAGGTCAATGAGTTTCAGAATAACTTCGTTAAAGCCATCAAAAAAATCCTTCACAGGTTTGGCTGTGGCTTCAGGAATAAGAATAAGTCCTAATCCAAAGAAAACGGCAAAAAATATTACCTGTAACATATTTGCATTGTCACCTGCCGCAGCAAAAATATTAGAAGGAACAAGATCTTCCAGCGCCTGTAAGGGTCCGGTTTCCCGCTGTTCCTGAGCTACTGCAATTCTTCCGGAGACATCATTTTTATAACTTATAAGTAGATCATTTCTCGTTTCTTCAGAAATGGTATTCCCCGGCTGAATGATATTTACTAAACTTAAGCCTATGGAAACGGCCACAACTGTCGTTAGTACAAAAGTGATCACCGTACGACTTCCCATTTTAGAAAGTTTTGAAATGTCCTTGAGATCTGAAATGCCCTTGATTAGGGATGCCAGAATTAAAGGAACTGCAATAAGCTTTAAGGAATTGATAAAGATGGTTCCGAAAGGTTTTATCCAGTCACGGATAAAGAATGCTCCCCAACTGAAATTGGTAAGGAAGAGCGCGAAGATAATTCCGGCGACCATCCCTAAAAGGATCTGCCAATGCAGCGCCAGACGTTTGTTTTTCACAAATATTAAAAAATTGATCCGGAGATTAAAAGTAGGCTATTGGAGCATATCTTTTAAAATCCGGATCAAAATAATTTAAAATAAATTCGGGTCTATTTCGGAGACATATTCCGAAGTAAATTATACTATTTTTTTTCCTTTACTTTATCCAGGTTATCGTTCCAGTTCTTTACATGTGGTTCTCCCAGTTTACCGACAGATTTCGCTACCATCATGGAAACAGCGGCATCCCCGGTAATATTTACAGTGGTACGACACATATCGAGGGGCCTGTCAACAGCAAAAATTAGGGCCAGGCCTGCTTCCGGAATTCCCGCTTGTGCCAGTACGATCACCAACATTACCATTCCGGCGCCGGGAACGGCAGCCGATCCAATAGAAGCTAGAGTTGCTGTGGCAATGATTCCCAGTTGTGCCCCAAAAGAAAGATCCATTCCAAAAGCCTGAGCGATAAATACAGCCGCTACCGCCTGGTATAAACTGGTTCCGTCCATGTTAATCGTAGCTCCAATTGGCAACACAAAACTGGTTACTTCTTCGTGAACCCCTAACTCTTCTTCGGTTCTTTCCATGGTTACCGGTAAGGTGGCAGCACTGGAACTGGTGGAGAATCCAAGCAGTTGTGCCGGAGCGATTCCGTTGATAAAGAACGCCGGAGTCCGTTTGGTGAAAATCCAAACAGCCAGCACATACACCCCAATCATTAAAAGAAGTCCGATAATTACTGTAACTCCGTACATGGCCAGTGCCGCAAAGAGATCTGGACTGGGAGATTCCACTACGAGGGCTGCCAGTAAAGCAAATACACCATAAGGTGCAGCCAGCATGATGAGATCTATCAATTTTAGAATTACTTCATTAAAGCCATCGAAAAAATCTTTGACAGGCTTTGCTGTTTCTTCAGGAATAAGAATTAAACCGAGTCCGAAGAAAATAGCAAAAAAGATCACCTGGAGCATATTGGCATTATCTGATGCCGCAGCAAAAATATTTGAAGGCACTATATCTTCCAGCGCCTGTAAAGGTCCGGCATCCCGCTGTCGCTGGGCATCGGCAATTCGCATAGAGGCATCACCCTCATAACTGGTGATCAAATCATTTCGGGTATCTTCAGAAATAGCATTTCCGGGTTTGATTAAATTCACAACTCCCAAACCTATGGAAACTGCAATTACTGTTGTAAAAACATAAATGAGAATGGTCCTGGTTCCCATTTGTGAAAGTTTGGAAATATCTTTAAGATCTGAAATCCCTTTGATTAGGGAAGCAAGAATTAAAGGCACTGCAATTAACTTAAGGGCATTGATAAAAATATTCCCGAACGGCTTTATCCAGTCACTAATAAATTCGGCTCCCCAGGAGAAATTCGTCATTAAAAGTGCGAAAATTACCCCAGCTGCCATTCCGAGAAGTATCTGCCAATGCAGTGCTAATTTTTTCATATTTTTTTATTCTATATTCTTTGAGAATTAAAGTTTTGATATTTTGTTCAGGAGAAAGAAATCGGCCATTACCAAAGCTGCCATGGCCTCTACGATAGGCACCGCGCGGGGTACAACACAAGGATCATGTCTCCCTCTCCCCTGCATTTCTACCTTTTCCCCTTTTGAATTGATGGTTTCCTGTTTCTGCATAACAGTGGCAACAGGTTTAAACGCAACTTTAAAATAGATATCCATTCCGTTTGAAATGCCACCCTGTATTCCGCCGCTCAAATTGGTTTTAGTACTGCCGTCTTCATTAAAAAGATCATTGTGCTCACTGCCTTTCAAAGCAGTTCCACTAAAGCCGCTACCATATTCAAAACCTTTTACTGCATTAATAGACAGCATGGCTTTTCCCAGTTGGGCATGTAGTTTATCAAAAACCGGTTCTCCCAGGCCAACAGGCACATTCTGAATAACACACTCCACTACTCCGCCCACGGTATCTCCCTGCGAACGGATTTCTTTAATATAAGCCTCCATTTTTTCAGCTGTGGCAGGATCTGGGCATCGAACTGCATTTTTCTCTGTATGACTAAAATCCAGTTCCTGATAGGTTTTATTCAACTGAATATCCCCTACAGATGAAGTATATGCGGTCATTTTCATGGCACCAAGCACCTGCTTTGCAATGGCCCCGGCCACTACTCTACAGGCAGTTTCCCGGGCAGAAGAACGCCCTCCTCCACGATAATCTCTGTTCCCATACTTTTTATCGTACGTATAATCTGCGTGCGATGGACGATAGGTGTCTTTGATGTGAGAATAATCTTTAGACTTCTGGTTGGAGTTTTCTATGATAAAGCCGATTGGTGTTCCGGTGGTTTTACCTTCAAAAATCCCTGAAAGAAATTTGACAGTATCCGGTTCCTTTCGTTGTGTAACGATAGCCGATTGCCCCGGCTTCCTCCGGTCCATATCCTGTTGCACCAGGTCAAAATCAATTTCGACACCGGCAGGACATCCGTCAATAGTACCTCCTATTGCCGTACCATGAGATTCTCCAAATGTGCTTAATTTAAAAAGTGTTCCAAAGGAATTACCGGCCATAGCTTATGTTTTGAGCAAATGTAATTTTTTAACGCAATAAATGAAAATATAGGCTTGTTATTCTTCAGTCTTCAATGCCCCCGCCATAATCATTACCGGATGCAGAGCTTTTCTTCCTGTTCCATCCTTTATTTGATGTCTGCAGCTTGTTCCCGGGGCTGCAATGACTATTTCTGCGGAAGCTTTTCTTACTGCCGGAAAAAGGGTTTGCTCCCCAATCGCCATACTCACCTCATAATGTTCTTTTTCGTAGCCAAAAGACCCCGCCATTCCACAGCAGCCCGATGGAATGATGGTCACCTCAAAATTCTCCGGAAGATTGAGCATGGCAAAGGTATTCTCGATGTTCGAAAGCGCTTTTTGGTGGCAATGTCCATGTAATTTTATTTTCTTCTTTTCTGAAGTAAATGAACCCGCTGTAATATTCCCTGCAACAATTTCCTTTTTAATAAATTCATCGATCAAAAAAGTGTTTTTTGCCAGTTGCTTGGCATCCTCTTTATTATCTGCGAGACGTAAATATTCATCTCTGAAGGTTAAAATAGCCGACGGTTCAATTCCCAGCAGCGGGGTTTCTTCAGAAATGATGTTTTTAAAGAGATTCACATTGCGATTGGCCAGTTTCTTCGCCTGCTCCAAAAATCCTTTAGAAATGAACGTACGGCCACTTTCAGGGTGCTCAATGATCTTCACTTCATAATTCAGTCCTTCTAGGAGCCTTATTGCTGCAATTCCAATTTCAGATTCCAGATAATTGGTAAATTCGTCATTGAAGAGAATTACTTTTTTAATGGGTGTAGTTGCTTTCTTTTCTTTCTTCTTTACATAAGCAGTAAGGGTTTCCTTAGAAAGCAGCGGCATGGTCCTTTTAGGAGCAATGCCAAGACTTCTTTTTAATAAAGCTGAACTGGCTTTATTGCTAAAAAGGGCATTGGTAAGTCCCGGAAAAAATCCTCCCATCTTGTTGAGAGAAGTGTTATAAGCAAAAGATTTTGTTCTTAATGAACTTCCGTTGGACTTCTGGTATTGGTATTCAAATTCTGCTTTGTAAGCAGCCATGTCCACATTGGAAGGACATTCACTCTTGCAGCCTTTGCAACTAATGCATAGATCCAGTACCTCTTTTAATTCCTTATGATCAAACCGGTTGGTTTTTTCACTGTGGGTAAGGAATTCGCGCAGTCCGTTAGCACGGGCACGGGTGGTATCCTTTTCATTTCGGGTGGCACGGTAACTTGGACACATGGTTCCCCCGGCTTCCACTGGTTTACGGCAATCCCCGCTTCCGTTACAGTTTTCGGCAGCACGAAGGATTCCCTGCGCATCCGAAAAATCCATGATGGTAGAGATTTCTGGTTCTTTTCTGTCAGGATTATATCTTAGATGTTCATCCATAGGAACTGCAGAAATGATTTTTCCGGGGTTCATGATGTTTTTTGGATCAAAGGCAGATTTAACCCTTTTCAGGATTTCATAATTCTCTGATCCTATCATAAATGCAATGAATTCTGCACGCAGCCTTCCATCCCCGTGCTCCCCACTCATGGAACCACCATATTTTTTTACCAGCGTAGCAACATCTTTTGTTATCTTTCTGAAAAGCACGACATCTTCCTCAATTTTAAGGTTGAGAATAGGCCTTAAATGCAGTTCTCCGGCACCGGCGTGAGCATAATACACAGCCTTTTGACCGTACGTTTTCATTAAAGCAGAAAATTCATCAATATAATCTGCCAGGTCTTCCACAGCAACTGCAGTATCTTCAATACAGGCCACAGGTTTCTTATCACCCACAATATTTCCTAAAAGTCCCAGTCCCGCTTTTCGGAGTTCCAGCGCCATATTGATGGCTTCGCCGCGAAGTACCGGAAGTGCATAACATAATCGGGAATCCTCCAGAGTCTTGAGTAATTCGGCAGTCTGACTGGTCAAATCATCTTCATCATCTGCCCGAAGTTCCAGCATAAGAATGGCTGCCGGATCTTCTTCGATGAAGAACCTGTTATCTTTATACTTTAAATTGCTCTTGGTACAATCCAGAATGATCTTATCCATCATTTCACAAGTGAACAGCGAGTGCCGCATGGCAGGAACCACTGCACGAAGACATTTCTCCAGCGATTCAAAATGCGCCGCGATCATAACCGCTTTTTTTGGCGGAAGCTCATCCAGTTGTAAAGTGATTTCGGTGGTAAACGCAAGTGTACCTTCACTTCCGGTAAGCAGCTTGCAGAGATTCAGTTTTTCTGAAGAATCTGAATATACTTCAGAATAAATGAGTTCATCTATGGCGTAACCTGTGCTTCGGCGGTGAATTTCCGGTTTTGGAAATCCGCTTTTTATCTGTTGCTGAATTTCTTCCGGAGAAAGTTCTTTTTGCAGGTTTCTATAAATCTCTCCTTCCAGCGACTCCAGCTTTAATTTTTGCTGATATTCTTCCGAAGTAATTTCAGAAAAAACAGCTTCACTCCCATCGCTAAGCAGCGTTTTAAGCTCCACTACTTTGTCCCGGGTCACCCCAAATTTTATGGAGGTTGTTCCGCTGGAATTATTCCCGACCATACCTCCTACCATACATCTGTTGGAAGTAGAGGTATTGGGGCCAAAGAAGAGTCCGTAAGGCTCCAGAATCCTGTTTAGGTCATCCCGAATCACTCCGGGTTGCAGCGTTACTGTTTTAGCCTCTTTATCAATGGAAATAATATTTGTAAGGTATTTTGAAACATCGACAATAATACCTTCTCCCACTACCTGGCCAGCAAGGGAAGTACCTGCTGTGCGTGGAATCAAAGAGGTGTTATGGTCGTTAGCAAACTTTATCAGTTCTTTAATATCCCTGGAATGTTTGGGATATGCCACTGCTGTAGGAAGTTTTCTGTAAACGGAAGCATCTGTTGCATAGATACTACGCCACAAATCGTCATAAAATAAGTCTCCGTCAAGGCGGGACGCCAGTTGGTGTAGGGGAAGCTGCATGTTATAAATGAGGTATAATTAACACTTTTTAGGAATATTTAACAATAGATTGGCGAGAACAGAATTCTACGCTTCTATAGATAACCTAATTTTGCGTGAAACTAAATAAAAGAAATGATATGAAGAAATTACTTTTGCTTGCAATCTGCGTTTTTGGATTTACTGTACAGTCACAAGCACAACAAGTTGCTGATAATGCGCTGGGTTTACGTTTTGGAGGAAGTAACGGGGTTGGAACAGAAATAAGTTATCAACGCGGACTTTCAGAAAACAACAGACTTGAATTGGATCTGGGCTGGAGTAACCGGGATGATTTTGATGCCTTCAGGTTAACCGGACTTTACCAATGGGTATGGAACATTGAAAGTGGATTCAACTGGTATGCCGGTCTTGGTGCCGGAGTTGGTAGTATTGACCGCTATGAAGATAATGACATTTTCTTATCTGTTGCCGGAAATGTAGGAATTGAATATGATTTTGATTTTCCTTTATTACTGTCTCTTGACTTTAGACCAGAAATTGGAGTAGCCAATTATTATGGTGATGACCTTGGGTTTGATGTCGCACTTGGAATACGTTACCAGTTCTAATTTAGGAACACATTAAATATTAAAAAGAAGCTGTCTCATTAATCCGAGGCAG
>JACLAD010003421.1_pt1 | contig 94745 bp, 84 predicted proteins | sample 8027901 | NCBI WGS metagenome assembly JACLAD01 (sample SAMN15725071, study PRJNA655200) | protist metagenome | isolation source: fluorescence activated cell sorting (FACS) single amplified genomes of... | place: Spain: Blaines Bay Microbial Observatory, Mediterranean Sea | collected 2016-07-05 | reverse complement strand
GGCAAGGCATCGCATTGGCGCTGGCCGAAGCGGGCGCAGACATCGCGGCGGTCGGGCGCAGCGCAGCCGACGAAACCGCCAAGAAGGTTCGCGCGCTCGGGCGGCGCTGCGAACTCGTTTCTGCCGACCTTTCCTCCATCGAACCGGTCACCGAAGTGGTCGACACAGTCGTCGACAAGCTTGGCCGGCTCGACATTCTCGTGAACAATGCCGGCATCATCCGCCGCGAAGACGCGCTCGATTTCTCCGAGGCGGATTGGGATGCGGTGATGGACACCAATCTCAAGACGCTGTTCTTCCTCTGCCAGGCGGCGGCGCGTCACATGACCGGCTGGGCTTCGCAGGACGGCGAGCGCGGCAAGATCGTCAACGTTGCCTCGTTGCTGAGCTTTCAGGGCGGCATTCGCGTGCCCAGTTATACCGCCAGCAAATCGGGCGTCGGCGGCCTGACGAAGCTTCTGGCCAATGAGTGGGCGCCACGCGGGATCAACGTCAATGCGATCGCCCCCGGCTATATCGCGACCAACAACACCGCCGCGCTGCAGGCCGATGAAACGCGCAACCGGCAGATCCTCGAACGCATACCCGAACAGCGCTGGGGCAACCCGGCCGACATCGGCGGTGCGGCGGTCTTCCTCTCCAGCCGCGCCGCCGATTACGTGCAGGGTCACATCCTCGCCGTAGACGGGGGCTGGCTCGCACGATGAAGGGGCCGTCGGAACCAGGCCACGTCGTCTGCTTCGGCGAATTGCTGCTGCGGCTTTCGCCCGATCCCGGTACCCCGCTCGACCGCAGCGATCGGCTCGATCTCGCAGTGGGCGGGGCCGAGGCGAATGTCGCAATCGCACTGTCCAGCCTCGACCTGCCGGTCGCCATGCTCAGCGCGGTTGCCGACAGCCCTACCGGTCGTCGCGCGCTGGCCGCGCTGGGCGAGGCGGGCGTGGACCGCCAGTTCATCCGGCGCAAGGCGGGCCGGATGGGGCTGTATTTCTTCGAACCACCTAGCGGACCGATTGGCGGGCGCGTTACCTATGACCGTGCAGGCAGCGCCTTTGCCCTAACCGATCCGGCAGAACTGGATTTCGGCGCTGCACTGAAGGGCGCCGGACTGCTGCACTTATCGGGCATCACGCCCGCGCTCGGCCCTGCCGGGGTGGAGCTGGCACGCGCGGCGGTGACCGCTGCGGCAGATGCCGGTGTGCCGGTATGCTTCGATGGAAATTATCGCGCCAGTCTGTGGGAAGCCTGGGACAGCGACCCCCGTGGCGTGCTGACCGAGCTTGTCGAGCAGGCGACCGTGCTTATCGGCAATCATCGCGACATATCGCTCCTGCTCGGCACCAGCTTCTCGGGTGACGGACCGGACCGGCGACGGGAGGCATCGGAAGCCGCCTTCGCGCGCTTTCCCAAACTGACCACGATCGCCTCGACCGCTCGCCACGTCGAAAGCGCCACCACGCACGGCCTTGCCGCGCGGGTCGACCAGCGCGAGAGCCATTGGCAGACCGACGAGGTACGGATCGCGCCGATCGTCGACCGGATCGGCACGGGGGATGCTTTTGCGGCGGGTGTGCTGCTGCGCTGGATGGAAGGCGCTAGCGTGCAGGATATGGCCAAGACCGGCCTTTCGCTCGCCGTCATGAAGCACGGGGTGCCGGGCGATACGATCGCGGTGACCCGCACGGAACTGGATGCCTTCGCACCCGCCGGGGTCGATGTCCGGCGCTAGCGGCATCACGCGCAGGGCGGTGCTCGGCAGCGGCGTCGGTGGCGCCGCATTCATGGCAGCGCCGCACTTGCAAGCTCGAACGGGCGACCCGCAGGCGCTCGGCTATCGCGGCTTCAGCGATCGCGGGACGCAGGCCTTTCTCGGCATCCGCTATGCGCGCGCAGCCCGGTTCGCCCCGCCGCGGCGCGAAGGCTTGCCGAAGCAAGCCACCCGGGCGATCGAATTCGGGCCGCTGTGCCCGCAGCGCAATCCGATGACGCCGCGGATCAGCGAGGACTGTCTGTTCCTCAACATCTGGACGCCCGATGCGCATCCTTCCGCACAGCGTCCCGTCATGGTCTATTTCCACGGCGGGGCCTACAATTGGGGTTCGGTCACCGATCCGTTGACGCAGGGGCCGCATCTTGCCGCACAAGCCGACGCGGTGGTGGTGACCGTCAATCACCGGCTCAACCTGTTCGGCTACGGCTGGTTGCAGCCTCTGGGCGAACGCTTCCGGCACAGCGGCAACGCGGGGCAGCTCGATCTTATCTGCGCCCTCGAATGGGTGCGCGATCACATTGGCGCGTTCGGCGGCGATCCCGGGCGCGTAATGGTCTTCGGGCAATCGGGTGGTGGGGCTAAAATCGCAACACTGATGGCCATGCCCGAAGCCGACGGACTGTTCCATTCGGCCGCCACGATGAGCGGCCAGCAGGTCACTGCGCAGGGTCCCGCCAATGGCTGGCAACGTACGCTCGCCTTGTTTGAGCGGCTTGGCCTGCCCGAAGGGAAGGGGGCGGCGGATGCGCTGCTCGCCCTGCCGTTCGAGCGACTGGTCGACGCGCTCGATGCAACCGACCCGATCCTCGGGGGCAGCCTCTATTTCGGTCCGGTGCTCGACATGGTGCACCTTCATCGCCACCCGTTCTGGCCCGACGCCGCCCCGCAATCGCTGGCGATACCCATGATCCTCGGCAATACGCGCGATGAAACGCGCGCTTTCATCAGGGCGGACGGGCCGGTCGTGCGCGATCTCGACTGGGGCAATCTGGCAGAGCGGCTTGGCCCGCAGATTCGCATCGACCTGCCCACGCCATGGGTGGTCGAGCAGTATCGTCGGCGCTTCCCCGACTGGTCGGTGGAGCAGGTGTTCTATGCCGCGACCACTGCGGGGCGTAGCTGGCCGGGACAGGTCATCGAAGCCGATGCGCGCGCGCACGCCGGTGCCGAAAGGACCTGGGTCTACCAGCTCGACAGGCCAAGCCCGATCGATCCTGCGCGCGGTGCCGCGCATACCGATGACTTACCCTATGTCTTCGGGACGCTCGACGCGGAGGGCAGTTATGCGGGCACCGGCCGGCGCGCGCGTGAAATCAGCGATGCGATGATCGGTGCCTTCGCCGGACTGGCGCACGAAGGTCGTCCAGGGCTGGATGCCTGGCAGCCCTATCGCCTGCCTGAACGCCAGACGCTGGTAATCGGTGAAGACCGGATCCGCATGGTGGACGATCCGCGTCGGTGGGAGCGCGAGCTCTGGGGCAGGGCGCCCTATATTCAGCCCGGGAGCTGACGCAGGAGCAGCGTCGCTATACGCGCCCTTCAGTTTGAACCCCGCGGGAGCGCCTGCCAGGCATCCCGCGGGTCAATTCATTCAACGGCGGGTTTGGCGCATTTCACGATCGCGCGGTGACAGATGTTCCTGCGCGCCTTCCTTCTGGCCCGGCCAGACACCCGATTTGGGGCGCATCGTTGTCAGGTCCCAGTCGCTCTCGACGAATGGTGCACGGGTCGATTCGAACGTCGGATAGCCGCCCACTTCGGCCTCCGAATCGATGACTTCGCCGCGCCCCTCGGCGATGTAGAACAGCACGCGGATTTCCATCTCGCTGCGGTCCCACGGGCGCGCGCCTGAAGTCGCGAGCAGCACGGTTTCCACATCGACCGTCTCGAGGATATCAAAGCCTTCGAGGTCGTGCAGCGGGGCGTCCTGTTCGCGGATCTGTGCGCGCGTCACGCCGTAGCGACCGAACATGGGCAGGTCGTTGCCAAGCCGGTCGACCGCGATGTTGTCGCGCCCGTAGTAGAGCAGGTCGCCCACGCCGCCGATCATCAGGAAGGGCAGCCCGGGATCGGTGCTGACTCCCCCGCGCATGACATTGCCGATTGCGGTCAGCTTGCCGTCGACCGGCTCGTGCCCGGCCCATTCGAGATCCATCAGATTGTAATGCACCGCGCGGTACTGCGGATCGTAGATGAGATTGTTGATCATCAGCGCCTCGACCCCGCCCTTGAGCAGGGGCGAACGCTCGACATTGTGCGCCCATACGTTGCGTTCGAAGACGATCCCGGTTGCATTGTCGTGGATCAACGACCCCTTCGAATGCTCGCCCTTCGGATGCGTCGAATCGGCGAGGCCCTCGGCGGCAAGGTTGGAACGGAACACGATGTTGCGGCTCGTCCCGGCCTGCCATTCCTCGACCGTTTCGCCGGTAAAGCGAGGCCCCGAGGCGGACATGTTCTCGTCCACGCCCCAGAAGAAGCTGTTGTTCTCGATCAGCAGATTGTGCGCCGAACGGGTAGAGAACGCATCGACTTCCCACCCGTGACGCTTGGGTAACCCGTCGCTGCCAACCACTACGCGAAGGTGCTGGACGATTACGTCATGCGTGTTGACGTTTATGCCCCCCCGCATGATCGTGATGCCGGGCGACGGGGCGGTCTGTCCCGCGATCGTGAGGTGCGGTTCGGTGACGGTGAGGGCGGAGCGTTCCAGATCTATCGTACCGCCGACTTCGAACACCACGATACGCGGACCCTTGGCAGCCAGTGCTTCGGCAAGGCTGCCCGGCCCGTCCTTGTCGAGCGTGCTTACGCGTATGATCCTGCCTCCCGCGCCCCCATCCGTGGGGTCGGCAATTTGCGCAATCGCAGGCGCACTGACTACAAACAGGCACAGGGCCAACAGGAAATTTCCGATATTCTTCATCGCGGCATCCTCTCCATTGATTGCCACCTTGACAGTTACCCGAGATTGGAGCAAGAAGAATTGACACCGGTTACCAAAACGGCCGGGTTGAGGGAAATTGGGGTGTCCGGAAGGGGCGGGGCGCAGGCATGCGCGACATCTTCTTCAAAAAGACACCGGTGCCAATTTGAAGGAGGATGCAATGAGGTTTGTGGTTCCCGCGCGAAGCGCGAAGGCGGCTTTGCTGGCCGGCAGCGCGCTGGTTTTTTCGGCCCCTGCGTTTGCGCAGGATTCGGGTACGCTCGATGACGACGAAGTCAGCGAAGTAGCCGGTGAAGCGTCCGGCGAAGTTTCCGCCGAAGACAATGTCATCATCGTTTCCGGCTTCCGCCAGTCGCTGAATGCCGCGATATCGGCCAAGCGCGACGCAGTCGGCCAGGTCGATGTCATTGTCGCGGAAGACATCGCCAAATTCCCCGACACCAATCTTGCGGAATCGCTGCAGCGAATTCCCGGCGTGGCGATCGAACGTGACGCGGGCGAAGGTCGCCAGATCACCGTGCGCGGTCTCGGGGCGCAGTTCACGCGTGTTCGCGTCAATGGCATGGAAACGATCGCGACCTCGGTCGATGGCGCATCGTTCAATCGCGATCGCGCGTTCGACTTCAACGTCTTTGCTTCCGAACTGTTCAATTCGATCGTCGTCAACAAGACGGCATCGGCCGCGCTCGACGAGGGTTCGCTTGGTGCGGTGATCGATCTCAACACCGGCAATCCCTTGGGCTACGGCGCAGGCGTAAAGCTCGTCGGCTCTGCGCAGGCGCGGTACAACGATCTGAACGATGACGTGGCGCCGCGAATTGCGGGGCTGTTCGCATGGAACAATGCCGACGAGACCTTCGGTATCTCCGCTTCGGCTGCATGGTCGAAATACGAAACCCCCGAACTCGGCAACAATTCGGTTCGCTGGGCCAATGGCGCGACCTTCCAATCGGTCGATGGCGTCGATTGCACCGCCAACCCCGCCGACCCGGGCTGTGTCGAAGTACGCGATGCCTTCCATCCGCGCATCCCGCGCTACGGCCTGGTCAATCACGACCGCGAACGGCTCGGCGCGACTGCGGCGATCCAGTTCCGTCCGACCGAGCGCACCAATATCGAACTCAACGCGCTCTATTCCAATTTCAAGGAAGATCGCGACGAATATTGGGGCGAAGTGCTGCTGCGCTCAAACGAGGACGAAATCGACCTGTCGAACTACGTCATCGACAGCAACAACAACGTCATCAGCGCAGACCTTTCGAACGCCTGGATCCGCAACGAACGTTATCACCGCGAAAGCGAAACCGATTTCTACCAGATCTCGGGCCGGCTGGAGCAGGCCTTCTCCGACACTTTCCGGGTGTCCTTGCTTGCAGGCTTTTCCAAGTCGGACGCGACCATTCCCGTCGAGACGACGATCATCTTCGACGATCGCGACGGCCAGTACAGCTATGATTACACCGACATGGCATTCCCGCGGCTGACCTTCGAATCCGATGTCACCACGCCGGGCATGTTCCAGCTTGCCGAATTTCGCGACCGGCCGAGCTCGGTCGAAAACAAGTTCAAGACCGTCGCCTTCGATCTCGAATGGGAGCCGACGCAAGGCCTGAAGCTTTCGGGCGGTCCGTTCTATCGGCAGTTCGATTACGCGACCGAAAGCGCGCGTCGCGACAGCCAGTATTGCTCGGTCTTCACCTGCGCTCCGGGTGCCTACGGTGCACCGGTCACGGGTGATCTTTCCGAACTGTTCGAACTGGGTGATGCCGGTCAGCCGGCGGGCAACACCAACAGCTGGATCGTGCCCGATCTTGACGCGGCGATCGCCTTCCTCGACCTTTACAACCGTCCCGCCGTGGTTCGCGAGGGCGATGTGCGGGGCGTGGAAGAAAAGGTCACGGGGGGATACTTCCAGACCGATTTCGAGATCGACGAAGGCCTGCGCATCACGGGTAATTTCGGGGCCCGCTATGCGCGCACCGAACAATCGTCGCAGGGTTTCAACAACGGCCAGTTCGTGACGGTCGAGCGCAGCTATGACGATTTCCTGCCTGCGCTGAACCTGAACGTCTTCCCCAGCGACGACTTCATCATTCGCGGCGCTATCGCCCGGGTCATCACGCGTCCTTCGCTCGGCAATCTGACGCCCGGCGGTTCGGTCGATGAATTCAACTTCCGGATCACCACCGGTAACCCGTTCATCGAACCCTATCGTGCGTGGAACTACGATCTCTCGGCGGAATGGTATTTCGCGCCGGGTGCGATCGTCTCGCTGGCCGGCTTCATCAAGGAGATCGAAAGCTTCCCGGTGGGCAGCTCGCAGCAGATCACCTATGCACAGAGCGGGCTGCCGCTGTCGCTGCTGACTTCGGGTACGCCGGCTTACGATGCGATCGTCAATGGTACCGACCCCAACCGGGAGTTCGAATTCCGCTCGACCAGCAATGGCGAGGGGGCGACGATCAAGGGGCTCGAACTTGGCCTGCACCTGCCATTCTCGGCCTTCGCGTCGGGCGCTCTCGAGAACTTCGGCGTGCTGGGCAACGTGACCTATGTCGACAGTTCGCAGGACTTCGAGTTCCAGGGCAATGTGGTCGAAACCAGCTTCTCCGGCGTGTCCAAATATTCGGCCAACGGAACGGCCTATTATGATGATGGACGCCTCTCGATCCGTGTGTCGGCCGCCTATCGCGACGGTTACCACACCGGCAACAGCGGCAATGGCAATTTCCTCGAAGGCTTCACCTCCTCGTTCAATCTCGACGCGGCAATCCGCTACAAGCTGAACGACATGATCGAACTGACGCTGGACGGGAACAACCTGACCGACGACTACCGTTTCCGCTGGACCGACGACTTCGCGCGCCGGAACTACGAAAACAACCACTTCGGTCGCATCATCATGGCCGGCGTGCGGTTCGAATACTGATCCGAACCGCGTGATGACGACGAGGGCTCGCGCATGAGAAGTGATCGACGGTCGCTTCTCGTCGCGGGCCTTTCGCTTTCCGGCCTCTGGGCGAGTGGCGTATCCGCCCGCTCCGAGGCCCGATCTGCCGAACGTGGCATGGAGACGCTGACGCTTTGGCCGCAAGGCGTTCCGGGCATGCCCGATCCGCCGCCGCAGGAGCGTGTGGCCGAGCGCTCTACCGACAGTTCCTACCGGGACCGGGCGATCGCGGGGATTGTCGAGCCGCGAATGGCTGTGTTTCGCCCCGATCGGCCCACGGGGGCGGCCGTCCTGCTGATACCCGGCGGCGGCTACCGCCACGTGGTCGTCGACAAGGAGGGCTTCGAAATGGGCCGCTGGCTGTCGCGCCGCGGTATCACCGCATTCGTGCTGTTTTATCGATTGCCGGGCGATGGCTGGGCTGCCGGGCCCGATGTGGCGCTCAGCGATGCGCAGCGTGCCACGCGGATCATTCGCGCGGAGGCGAACCGCTTCATGATCGATCCGCAGCGGGTCAGCGCCATGGGGTTTTCCGCGGGCGGGCATCTGTGCGCCGATCTGGCAACGCGCTTCGCCCTTCATACCTATGATGCACACGATGCCGCCGACACGCTTTCGGCGCGGCCCGATGGTGCAGCCTGCATTTACCCGGTGATCAGCATGGATCCCGCAATCGCCCACGCCGGTTCGCGGCGCCTGCTGATCGGCGAGCACGCCAGTTCCCAACGCGAGCGAGCGCATTCGCCCGACCACAACGTCACACCCGATACGCCGCCCATGTTCCTACTCCACCCGGAGGATGACGGTTCGGTACCCGTGGAAAACAGCCTGCGAATGCGCGCCGCGCTCAGGGCGCAGGGTATCCCGGTCGAAACGCATCTGTTTGCCAGCGGGGGGCATGGTTTCGGACTGCGCAAGGCGGTGGGGAAGCCGGTGGAGGACTGGCCCGCTCTCTGGTTGGCCTGGGCAGAACGAAGGAAGCTTGCATGACAATTCGCCGTAGGGATCTCCTGGCTGGCGCGGCCAGCGCCGGAATATTCGCGATTGCCCCCACGATTGCCGCGCCCGTTTCCGCCCGTTCGCGCTCGAGCGGACTCGCGACAGGTTTCTCGCCTGCCTATCGCCGCGGCTTCGACAACCAGCGGATACCCGATCTCGGCAATGGCACTTTCCTTAATCCCGTCGTGTCGGGGGATCGCCCGGATCCGGCGATACTCAAGGACGGTGCCGACTACTACATGACCTTTTCGACCTTCGACGCCTATCCGGGTCTGACGATCTGGCATTCGCGCGATCTGGTCAACTGGCGCCCGCTCGAGGCCGCGCTGACGCGCAACATCGGGTCGGTCTGGGCCCCCAGCCTTCACAAGGACAAGGGGCGCTACCTGCTCTATATTCCGGTCAAGGCAAGCCCGCAGAACGATATCTTCGTTGCCTGGGCCGATGCAATCACCGGCCCGTGGAGCGATCCCGTCCCGCTGGGATTGCCCAACCACATCGATCCCTGCCACGCGGTTGCCGAAGACGGCAGTCGCTGGCTGTTCCTCTCGGGCGGCGATCGGGTCCGGCTGTCCGACGACAATCTCTCGCTCGCAGGTCCGGTCGAGCATGTCTACGATCCCTGGCGCTATCCCGCGGACTGGATCGTCGAAGGGTTCGCGCCCGAAGGGCCCAAGATCTACCGGATCGGCGACTGGTTCTACATGCTCACCGCCGTCGGAGGCACGGCCGGTCCGCCGACCGGGCACATGGTTATCGCCGCACGTTCGCGATCGCTGCACGGTCCATGGGAACACCATCCCGGCAACCCGCTTGTCCGCACGCAAAGCGCCGAAGAAGCGTGGTGGTCGCGCGGCCACGCCTCGCTGGTCGAAGCGCCCGACGGGACGTGGTGGTCGTTCTACCACGGGTATGAAAACGGCTACTGGACGCTTGGCCGCCAGTGTCTGCTCGATCCGGTCGAATTTACCGCCGATGGCTGGTTCCGCATGACCGGGGGCGACCTTTCGCAACCCATAGCCAAGCCTGCCGGCGGTACCCCGGTGCCGCACGGCATGGCTTTGTCCGATGATTTTTCTGCGGCTCTGGCGCTGGGCAGCAAATGGGCTTTCTTCAAGCCCGATCCGGACGAGGCCGGGCGGGTCGACAGTGGCGGCGGCGTGTTGCGGTTCGCCGGGAAGGGCGAGGCCCCGTCGAGCGGGTCGCCGCTGCTGCTGACTGCGGGCGACAAATCCTACATGTTCGAATGCGATATCGAGATCGCTCCGGGTGGACGGGCCGGATTGATCCTGTTCTACGACGACAAACTCTATTGCGGTCTCGGTTTCGATGCCGAGCGTTTCGTCACCCACCAATATGGCCGCGAGCGGGCGCGACCTGCCAACCCGCATGGCGGACGGATGCGCATGCGCGTGACCAATCGCCGCCACATCGTCACTTACGATACCAGCGGAGATGGCGGAAAAACCTGGCACCGGTTCGATCGCGGAATGGAAGTGTCGGGCTATCACCACAATGTGCGCGGCGATTTCCTGATGCTGCGACCGGGGCTTTATGCCGCCGGACCGGGGGAGGCGAAATTCCGTGACTTCCGCTTCACCGCGCTGGATGACTGAACGCATTATGGGGAGCGGAACGAAGATGGGTATTGCAAACGCGGCGTTGTCGCGTCGCCATTTGCTGGCGGGGGGTATGGCGCTGGGAGGCGCTGCGATGCTTCCGGCCTGCAAGCCGGTCATGTCCGGGCTGTTCACCGGTGCTGATGCGCATCCGGGCAACTATCCGACCGTGCGTGCGGTGGAATTCATGGGGCGCTATCTCGACGAACGGACCGGCGGGCGTTTGGGGATCAAGATGTTTGCTGGCGGCCAGCTCGGCAGCGAGACCGATACGCTCGAGATTACCAGTTTCGGCGGGATCGATTTCAACCGGGTGAATTTCGCGCCGCTCAATTCGATCGAGCCGATGACGCTGCCCTTCTGCCTGCCCTTTGTGTTTGATTCGGTCGCGCATATGCGCCGCGTGGTCGACAGCGAGGTAGGCGACGAGGTCATGGCCGCGCTCGAACCGCACAATTTGGTTGGCCTGTGCATCTACGATTCCGGCGCACGCAGCTTCTACAACATGCGCCGCCCGATCACCGCGCCCGAGGACCTGCGCGGGCTCAAGATCCGCGTGCCCGCCTCCGACCTCTATATCGCGATGGTCAATGCGCTGGGCGCCAATGCGGTACCGATCCCCTTCGGCGAGATCTACCAGGCGCTGGCGCAGGGAGTCATCGACGGGGCGGAAAACAACTGGCCGACCTTCGTGGGCGAACGCCATTACGAGGTCGCCACCCATCTCAGCCTGACGCAGCACCTGCTGACGCCCGAGGCGCTGGTGATGAGCAAGGCCAGCTGGGATCGGCTTACACCGCCCGATCAGGCGCTCGTCCGGGAAGCGGCCAAGGCCTCGGTCGTGGAGATGCGTCGCCTGTGGGACATTCGCGTGGCCGAGGCTGAAGCCGCGGTTGCCGCCTCCGATGTCGCAGTCAACAGCGTCGATCCTGCGCCTTTCGCCGCGCTGATGCGGCCTGTCTGGGACCAGTTCATCACCACGCCCGCGCAGCAGGACATCGTGCGCCGCATTCGTGAAATGAGGGAGGAATAGTCATGGCCGCGTCGCTTTCGCGCCTGTTGATCGCCTTCGGAGCAATCGGCCTGCTGGCGATGACCGCGATCATCGGCTGGCAGGTGTTCGGTCGCTTCGTGCTCAATTCCAGTCCTTCATGGACCGAGCAGGCCTCGCTGATCTTGATGATCTGGTATGTGATGTTCGCTTCCGCGGCGGGGGTCTACGAGGGCTTTCACATCCGCATCGCACTGCTCGAGGAGAAACTCGGACCGCGCGCGCGCCCGCTGCTGCGGTTCACTGCGCTGGTGGTGGCAGTGATCGGACTGGTGCTGCTCGTCTATGGCACGCAGCTTTGCTGGGCGGTGCGCGGCAACACCGTGCCCTCGCTCGGCGTCAGTCGCGCGGTGGCCTATGTCCCGCTGCCGGTCTCGGGCCTTCTGATGATGATGTTCGCGCTGCCGCAGGTAATCAGCGGGCGGCACATCGCGGAAGATTCCGCAGGCGAGGGGGAAGGCTGATGGAACTGCTTGTCCTTTTCGGCGTGCTCTTTGCTCTGCTCGTTATCGGTGTGCCGGTGGCCTTTTCGCTGCTCGCAGCAGCACTCGCCTGTTTCCTCGCGATGGACATCCCGCCCATCGTCGCGGTCCAGCGTGTCGCAGCGGGCATCAGCGTCTTCACGCTGATGGCGATCCCTTTCTTCATCTTTGCGGGCGACCTGATGTATCGCGCGGGTATCGCCGAGCGCCTCGTGCGGGTGGCCGATGCGGCGATCGGCCGGGTCCGTGGCGGCCTCGGTATCGTCGATGTCGGCGCCTCGATGATGTTCGGCGCGGTGTCGGGTTCGGCCATCGCCAGCGCCTCGGCGATCGGCTCGACCATGGTCCCGCTGATGAAGGACAAGGGCTATCCGGGCGACTATGCCGTCAATGTCACCGTGACCGCGGCGATCGTCGGCCTGCTAATCCCGCCCTCGCACAACATGATCATCTACTCCGCAGCGTCGGGCATCGGGGTCTCGATCGGAGACCTGTTCCTCGCTGGAGTGCTGCCGGGCCTCCTGACCGGCGTCATGCTGATGCTGGTCGCATGGCTCGTGGCAAGGCGCGGCAAATTGCCCATCGGCCGGTTCCCCGGCTGGCGCGAATTCGTGCTCGCCGCCGCTTATGCCATTCCCGGACTCATGACCGCGGTTATTATCATGGGCGGCATCCTCAGCGGCTTCTTCACCCCGACGGAAAGCTCCGCTATCGCCGTGATCTACACCATGCTGATCGGCACCTTCGTCTATCGCAGCTTGGGCTGGAAAGGCATGTGGGAGGCCGCAGGAAAATCGGTGCGCACCGCTGCCATGGTGCTGTTCATAATCGCGGCGGCCACCGCTTTCGGTTTCGCACTGGCACTGCTCGAAGTGCCCGCCGCGATGGGGGCGCTGATCGGCGTGATGACCGACAATCCGATCCTGACCTTGCTGATCATCAATTTGATGCTGCTGGCGCTGGGCACCTTTATGGACATGGCACCGCTGATCGTCATCACCACGCCGATCTTCCTGCCGGTCGCGATGGATGTGGGTGTCGATCCGGTCCATTTCGGCATCATCATGATGCTGAACCTGGGCATCGGACTGGTGACGCCGCCGGTGGGCTCGGTGCTGTTCGTCGGTTCGGCGGTCGGCAAGGTCCCGGTGACGGCGCTGGTCAAGACGATCTGGCCGTTCTACCTCACGCTGATCGCGGCGCTGGTGGTCATCACCTTCGTTCCGTCGCTGTCGCTGTGGCTGCCGGGCGTGTTCGGCTGATCAGAGCGTAACGCCGCGTTTCCAGATCGCGATCACCCGCTGGCCGCCGGTCTCGGCGGCGGTGGGGCGGCCGCTGGCCGTGGCGAGCAAGCATTCTGCGAAGTCGACATCGACCGCATCGGTGCCTTCCGTAAGCACGCGGCCCGCGTCGAAATCGATCCAGCCGGGCTTGGCGGCGGCGAGCGCGCCGTTCGATGCAATCTTCATCGTCGGCACCGGGAAGCCCAGCGGCGTTCCGCGACCGGTGGTGAACAGGATCATCGTCGCTCCTGCCGCGGCCAGCGCGGTCGAAGAGATCGCGTCATTGCCGGGAGCCTCCAGCAGCGTCAGTCCGGGCCTTGATGCTGTGCCGCCATAGTCGATCACATCGACCAGTGGTGCGCTGCCGCCCTTCTGTACTGCACCGAGCGATTTTTCCTCCAGCGTCGTGATCCCCCCGGCGATATTGCCGGGCGAGGGATTTTCGGAAACAGGTTGCCCCTGATCGAGGAAATAGCGTTTGAAGCGATTTACCAGCGCGCCGGCCTGTTCGAATGTCTCACGCGAGGTCGAGCGTGCAAGCAAGGCCTCTTCCGCGCCGAAGATCTCGGGAATTTCGGTGAGCACAAGGCTTCCGCCTGCAGCTGCCAGCCGATCGCTGAAGCGGCCGAGCAGGGGGTTGGCGGTCAGGCCCGATAATGCATCGGACCCGCCACATTTTAGGCCTATCCTGAGCGCCGATGCGGGGGCTGTCTCGCGCTCCAGCGACCCGATCTCCTGCGCCAGTTCGGCGACAAGCGCGAGCAGGCGGTCACGCTCGTCCCCTGCGTCCTGCGCACGCATCATACGCAGTTTGGCGCGACTGCGCGCGGGAACGGCAGCCAGCAGTTCGTCGAGCTGGTTGCTTTCGCAGCCAAGACCTACCAGCACGACGCCCCCTGCATTGGGATTGTCGCACAGCGCTGCGAGCAGCGCGCGCGTCCCCGAAAGATCGTCGCCGAGCTGCGAACAGCCGTGCGGGTGGCCGAAGCCCACCACCGCGTCGAGCAAACCCGCGTGGCGCGCATGCGCTTCGCGCGCCACGGTCTCCACCAGCGGTGCGACGCAGCCGACCGTCGGCAAGACCCAAATCTCATTGCGCGTCGCGAACCGCCCATCCTCGCGGCGATAGCCGCGCCAATCGCCGAGCGCGGGCATCTGTCCGAGCACAGGAGGTGTGGCGACAAAACTCCCGTAGTCGCGCTCGCCCGTCAGCGCGGTGGCAAGGTTTTGGCTGTGTACATGGGCGCCGATCGCGATCGGTGCGGTGGCCCTGCCGATCGGCATTCCATACCGAATGACAGTCTCGCCGGGCGTATGCGGTCGCAGCGCAAGCTTGTGCCCCTTGTCGATGGCCTCCGGCAGGCGGATGGCGTCATCCCCGACCTCGACCCAACTGTCGGCCTCGAGGTCATGCAGTGCGATGGCGACGCTGTCGGCAGAATGGCACAGCCAAGCATCGCGTCGTCCGGATTCACTGCCTGTCCCGTCATCCTGCATCAGCCCATCCTCATTTTCCCGTGAGTTGATTTCCATCGGCACCACGGGCAGAAGTCTCTCCCTGACACCGGTTACCACAACCGTCTTGGGGAGAGAAGCATGAGCCGACCGCTCGAATTGCACGAAGACCGCCTGTTCCCTGCCGAGCCGGGCGTGCGGGCGCTCGCTCGCGAGCTCTACGCCACGGTCGCGCAACTCCCGATCATCAGTCCGCACGGGCATACTGATCCGGCATGGTTCGCCCACAACGAGCCCTTCGGCAATGCCAGCGAGCTGCTGCTCCACCCCGATCATTACGTCTTCCGCATGCTCTATTCGCAGGGGATCGCTCTCGAGGATTTGGGTATCGCCGGAAGTGGCGCGGATCCACGTGCCTCGTGGCGGATATTCGCGGAGAACTACCACCTGTTCCGCGCCACCCCTTCGAGAATATGGCTCGACTGGGTCTTTTCCGAGGCATTCGGGCTTGATGTGCGGCTCGATGCAAGCACCGCCGACCTTTATTTCGATACCATCACCGAAAGACTGCAAACTCCCGAGTTCCGCCCCAGAGCGCTGTTTGATCGCTACGGAATAGAAGTCCTCGCAACGACCGAAGGCCCGCTCGACACGCTCGATCACCATGCCGCTATCCGAGCAAGCGACTGGAACGGCCGCGTCATCACCGCCTATCGCCCAGACGCCGTCGTCGATCCCGAGTTCGAGGGGTTCGTGCACAATCTGGCACAGCTTGGCGAGTTGACGGGTGAGGACACGATGACCTGGCCGGGTTATCTTGCCGCGCATCGCCAGCGGCGGCGCTTTTTCGCCGAAATGGGGGCGACCTCGAGCGATCACGGCCACCCGACCGCCGCGACCGCCAATCTTACGCCCACCGAGGCAGGAGCGCTGTTCGACCGTGTGAAAACAGGAACGGCAGGAAGCGCGGATGCCGAACTTTTCCGCGCGCAGATGCTCACAGAAATGGCGGCGATGAGTGTCGATGACGGGCTGGTCATGCAGATCCATCCGGGGAGCCTGCGCAATCACAACCGCCAGCTGTTCGAACGCTTCGGGCGCGACAAGGGCGCCGATATCCCGACGCGGACCGACTACGTCCACGCGCTGCAGCCGCTGCTCGACCGTTTCGGGAATGAAGCGAACCTTTCGATCATTCTGTTTACGCTCGACGAAAGCAGCTATGCGCGCGAACTGGCGCCGTTGGCGGGGCACTATCCGTGCCTCAAACTCGGCCCGGCATGGTGGTTTCACGACAGTCCCGAGGGCATGCGCCGCTTCCGCCAGATGACGACAGAGACCGCAGGCTTTTATAATACGGTCGGCTTCAATGACGACACGCGCGCCTTCCTGTCGATCCCCGCGCGGCACGATGTCGCGCGACGCATCGATTGCGGCTTCCTCGCGCAACTCGTTGCCGAGCATCGGCTCGAGGACTGGGAGGCGGCCGAACTGGCGCCGGAACTGGCATACGGTCTCGCCAAGCGGGCTTACCGCTTGTGAGGCTGGCACCCGATACGCTGCACCACCTGCCCCCGCAGGTCGAAAGGTTCGGCTATGATCGCGATGCGCAGGCGCTGGGCATCGTCCATTTCGGGATCGGCGCGTTCCACCGTGCGCACCAGGCCTGGTACGCCGATCGCGCGATGGCGGCGGGGGACGAGGGCTGGGCGATAAGCGGCGTTTCGCTTCGCTCACCTGACGTTGCCGCGCAGCTCAATCCGCAAGGCGGGCTCTACACGCTGACCGAGCGCAGCGGGAACGCCGCGAACAGCCGGGTGATCGGCGCAGTCCGAGAAGTGCTGTTCGCGCCCGAACAACACGAGGCGGTGGTCGCGCGCATCGCCGACCCGGCATGCCACATCGTCAGTTTCACCGTGACCGAGAAGGGTTATGCGCGTGCAGCCGACGGCAGTCTCGACTTCGCGGCGGCTCGCCAGAGCTTCTACCCTCTGCTTGGTGAAGCGCTCGCGCGACGGCGGGCAGCAGGCTTGGCCGGGGTTACGCTGCTGTCCTGCGACAATCTCGCCCACAATGGTGCGGTGCTGCAGCGCTTGATGAGCGAGTGGATCGAAGCGGAGGCCCCCGCGCTAGCGGACTGGTTCGAGCAGCACTGTACCTGCCCTTCGACCATGATCGACCGCATCGTCCCGCGCAGCGGCGGTGAAGATCTCGACGATCTGGAAGCGCGGATCGGCCTACACGACGAGGGCGCGGTCTTCACCGAGCGCTTCAGCCAGTGGGTGATCGAGGACCGCTTTGCCGGGCGGCGCCCCCGCTGGGGGCGGCATGGAGTGCAGTTGGTGGCCGACGTTGCGCCCTACGAAACCGCCAAGCTGCGCATGCTCAATGGTGCGCATTCGCTGCTCGCCTATTGTGGGCTCGAAGCAGGTTACCGCTTCGTGCACGAGGCGGTGGCCGATCGGCGCTTGCGCGAACTCGCTACCCGGCTCATGATCGAGGAGGCTTTGCCATCGATCAAGCCCGCACCCGGGCAGGACCTGCATGCCTATGCCGATCAGTTGCTGACCCGCTTCGCCGATCCCGCTCTCCGCCACCGGCTCGACCAAATCGCGATGGACGGTACGCAGAAGATCCCGCAGCGCTGGCTCGATACCGCGATCGATTGCGTCCGCACGGGAAGGCGGTGCGATGCGATCGTGGCTGGCCTCGCGGCGTGGATCCGTCATATCGAGCAAGGCACTGCGGTCGACGATCCGCACGGCGAGACGCTTGTCGCGCTCGCACAGGGCGAGGGGCGCGCGGCGCTGGTCGCGCACTGCTTCGATGGTGCAGGCGGTCGCGCGCCGCTCTGGCCCGGCTACACCAGGCTGCTACCGCTGCTGCGCTGACCATTCCGTTTTCGGGAAATGGCGGAGACGGAGGGATTCGAAAGCATCTCACAGCTAATTGATTTTAAACAATAGAAAGTGACGGTCGAAATTTTCTACCCCCTTCCATACCCCGATATCAACTAGCGGACTGCGCGCTGTAGATGATCGCTTTTCATCCTCGCCGTTCCATTCATCCCGCATAGTGCTGCTGATAGCGTATAGAATTCTGGCAGCTAAGCGCCCTCATTTCGGCCATTCGAAAGGTCCCCCTTTCGCACCTGAAAGCTGACGTTCACCAAGATCCGAATGGATGGCAGCTACGCACCCCAGTTACTCACGTACCAAGCCCCTTTAATACATGCAGTAAGCTTAGCCTGACGAAGCCTCCATCACCGCAGCGGTCGCGCCAAACTTTCGACGATCCGACATTCACCAATGCGGTCTGCCTGGCAAGATCGCAGCATGTGTTGGAGTTCGTCTTGCAATGCCGTCAGATCGGCGATCTTGCGCGTGACCTCGCCCAATTGGCGCTGTACGAGCTGGTCCACATCGCTGCATGGTTTGTCTTCGTGGTCAGACAGGGCGAGCAATTCACGCACCTGGGCCATCGTGAACCCTAGTGCCCGGGCACGTCGCACGAAAATCAGCGTTGCGAGATGTCCGTCAGAATAGTCACGATAGTTGCTGTCTGTTCGGTCCGCCGCAGGCAGAATCCCTTCCCGCTCGTAGTAGCGGATGGTTTCCGCCTTGGTGCCGGTTGCTTTCGCCAGTTCGCCGATACGCATCACTTGACCTTGTAGTTACTACAAGGTGCATATGTCATTGCGACTCGAACGTTGCAAGGAGAGCGGCATGGCAAATTCCTGCTGCCTGGTTCTCGCATTGGTGAGGGCCTGGAGGCTGTCGGTGGCAGGTCTTCTGCCCGGCTAATGATTCAGGCTGTGACGGTGAATTGCCCCATCATGCCGGCATCTTCGTGCTCGAGGATGTGGCAGTGATACATGTAAGGCAAATCCGGGTCGGTGTAGTCCTCGAACCGCAAAAGGAGCCGCACGGTCTCGCCCGGATAGACGACGACCGTGTCCTTTAGCCCCTGCTCCGCCGCATCAGGCGGCCGGCCGTTCCGGTCGAGGATACGGAACTGCACATCGTGAATGTGGAACGGATGCGCCATCATCGAGGCATTCTCGACCTGCCAGATTTCGGTGGTATCGACCCGCACTGTCTCGTCGATACGCTGCATGTCCATCGATTTGCCGTTGATGGTAAAACCGCCTCCACGCATCATGCGCATTCCCATGCCCATATCGAGAACGAAACGGCGCGTCCGGACCGCGTCGCCTGGATCGATCTGAGGCAAGGTAGCGAGCTGGCGGGGCATAGCGATCGCCCGCCTGCGGCTTGCGGCCGGCCGGATGTCCAGCACGGTAAAGCGACGCCTTTCATCCATCATGCCGCCCATCATCCCATCGCGACGCTCCCGTTCGCCCATCATCCCATCGCGACGCTCCCGTTCGCCCATCATACCGCCACGGCCGCCTCGGTCGCCCATCATCCAATTGTCCACCGGCCGGTCGGAATCGCGCATGGGCCCGGACCCTCTCATTCGCCGGCCCATATTTCCCATACCCATGATTTCGAGGCCGTCCGCAACCAGCGAGACCGGCCTTCCGTCGCTGACATCGACGATTACCTGCGCGCGTTCGCCGGGAGCGAGAACGACATTGTCGGTTGGCAGCGGCGCGGCGAGCAAACCGCCGTCGGTTCCGATCTGATGGAAGCTGCGGCCATCGTCGAACCCGAAACGGTAAAAGCGTGCGTTCGAGCCATTGACCAGGCGCAGCCGAAGGCGATCAGACTTTGCTTCAAAGACGGGTTCGACGATGCCATTGACCAGCATCGTATCACCCATCATCCCCATCATCACATTGTGCATACGTGTGGAGTAAATGAGGCTTCCATCGCTCGCGAAAGCGCGGTCCTGAACGACCAGCGGTATATCATCGACGCCATAATCGTTCGGAAGGTCGAGCGCTTCGCTCGCGCTGTCGCGGACGTAGATCATTCCGGCCAGACCCTGATAGACTTGCGGCCCCGAGCGGCGGTGCGCATGCGAATGATACCAGAACATCGATGCGCGCTGGCGGACATCGAAACGCGCGGTCCAGCTGCCTCCCGGCTCGATCGGTTGATGCGGTCCGCCATCGGCGCGCGCCGGCAGATGAAAACCGTGCCAGTGGACGGTTGCCGTTTCGGACAGATCGCTCGTGACATTCATCCGCACCGTGTCGCCCGCGTACATCTCAAGCGTGGGGCCTAGATAGGATTGGTTGATACCGATGGTCGGCGTTTCGAGCCCGTCAAAAAATTGCGAGACGCCGTGGCGCAGATTGAGATCGAAAACCCGCTCGCCACTATCTCGTTCGCCTGAATAAAGAGGAGGAATGAGAAGTTTCGAGTGCGCGGTTACCGAAGCAAGCGCCGTATTCCGGTCTGTCAACAGGTCGCGCCGGGCATACGCGGCTATTCCCAGTGCACCTGCGCCAAGCACTGCACCGCCCAGAATAGAACGTCTGTCGATCATAATGCTTCCCTTGCCCGGAGCGTCGTCAACCGGTTTCGGCCTGCGGCGCCCGGGCTTGCATGCCTTTCATTCTGTTGCGCCAATAACCCAGCGCGATGAGCGCGAGCGTGAGAATTTGCGCCGCCACTGGCTCAAGTGCCGGTGCGATGCCCAGAATCGGCATGCGGGGCAGATTCGGAAGCGGAGTGATGCCCAACAATCCGGCTTCCTGGAGCCCCGAAATACCCTTCCCGGCCAGAACGACGGCAAGAATGCCGATCAGAACCGAACTATACGCGAAGAATGTTCCAATTGGCAGTCGGCGGCTGTAGCGAAGCATCGCCCACGCAATCAGCGCTAGCAAGACGATTGCGGCGGCAGCGCCAGCAAGAATCGCGTCGGTATGGCCCTGACTCCAGAGCGCTGCGAAGAACAGGATCGTCTCGAAGACTTCCCGGTAAACCACGAGGAAGGCCAGCCCGAACAGAAACCATGCGGATCTGCGCGAGAGAGCGTGCTGCATGGTTTTCCGGATATAGCGTTGCCATTCGCCGGCCTGCGACTTGCCGTGCATCCATATGCCGACCGACAGCAGGACGAGAGCGGCAAAAAGCGATCCGAACCCCTCCACCAGCTCGCGGCCCGCACCACTCACTCCGATCAGGTAGGTCGCTGCCACCCACGTCAGGGCTCCGGCCCCAAGAGCGGAGAGCCATCCGCCATGGACGAAGGGCAGAACTTCCGTTCTCTTGGCCTTGCGCAGGAACGCGATCATCGCAATCACGATCAGCAAAGCCTCTAGCCCTTCGCGCAACAGGATCGCAAAAGCTCCCAAAAAAGCCGACGCTTCGCTGGCATTGGCCGGGGCGAGCACCGTCTCGGCCCGGTAGAAAAGAACGTCGAGCGCATTCACCTTCTCGGCGACGTCGGCCACCGGATCACCGCGGCTGATTGCCGCTCGAAGCTCGGCCATGCCGATTTCGACCGATGCGAGGAGATCGGCATCGCGCGTGCTTAAAACGGCCTCCAGCGGTTCGAAGCCATCGAGATAGGCCGAGAGTGCAAGTTCGCGCGCCTCGGTTTTATTACCCGCTTCGTAAGCGGCAAGACTTTGCTGCAATCGTTCGCGCGCGAGAGCGAGTGAGCCGGTCGTATCGCTCGCCACGGCTTCAGGATGAGCCCTCAAATAGGCCATGACGGCATCGGCCCGCTCGGTGCCGATCGCCTCGCCGAGGGCTGCCGGTGTGAGACCGGATAGAGCAGCGAGATCGGGAATGCGTGCCCGGATCGCCGGTTCGTCATTCCAGATACGCCTTCCCCGCTCTACCTCCGGAAATGCAATCGACCCAGAATAATAAGCAAGGCTCCAACGATCTTCCGCCGGGAGATCGGAAAAGCCCGGCATGGCGGTTCCCTCGAGACCTTGTCCAATGACCTGATAGAGCGCGAGAGCGCTCCTCTCGCGGGCTCGGGCGACGTCGTCAAAAGCGATTGGCGGGGGATCGAGTCCCTCTGCGGCGGGGCCGGCGCCGTCTCCGCTTACCCCATGACAGCTTGCGCAGCTCTGGACGTACAGCGCGGCGCCTCGCGCAAGGTCGGGTACCGCGTCCGGGGCCAGCGGAACGGGAAAGGCCGCGATCAGCTCGCTTGCCAACCTGCGCGCGTCTCGTGCGACGACAGCAGGCTCCACTTTCGCCGAGATTGCCTCGGCAAGCGCCTCTGCATCCGCAACCAGCTGTGCACGTTGCGCATTTGCGGGTAGGGCCGCCATGCGTTCGACTATCGAAGCAGAAAATTCCTGCATTTCGGCATATTCCAGCTCGTTGGTGACTTTACCGTCTTCGACCGCTTCTAAGTAATCCACCGCGATGTAGTCGAGAAGGCGCCAACTCGTTTGGACTTCGTCGCGCGTGTCTGCGGAGGCCGGCATTGCGACTGCCATCGCCATAAGAGCGATTAGCTGGCCGACAAAGGCGCGTAGCGTCATTTGGAGACGACCCTTTCGAGAGCTGAAGCATGTTGCGCGCGAAGTTCCTCGGTTGCGCGCCGGACGATGAGGTAAGCCGAATGCAGGAAGATCAGAGCGATGATCGCCGCGACCAAAAGATCCGGCCAGGCCTGCTCGGTCCAGGCGACCAGCACTGCAGCGATGATCACTCCGACATTGGCGATCGCGTCATTGCGGCTGAACAGCCAGATTGCGGACACGTGTGCGTCGCCTTCGCGAAACCGCATCAGCACGAGCGCCGCCGCGATGTTCACCACCAGTGCTGCAGCCGCGATACCGCCCATCAAACCGGCTTCAGGCGCAACTGCGTTCAGTGAGCGCCAGACTGCCAGACCGATTACTCCAAGGCCCAGTGCGCCCAGAAACAAGCCCTGTGTCAGCGCGACCCGGGCGCGCGTGCGGGCACTCCACGCAAGAGCGAGGATGCCGATCAGCGTGATCGATCCATCGCCGATGAAGTCGAGAGCGTCGGCCTTGAGCGCTTGGCTGTCCGCCAGAAACCCGCCGAAGGCCTCGAAAACGCCAAAGCCCAGATTGAGCAATACGACGATCCAAAGGGCGCGGCGATAGGCGGGGTCTGCGCCTGCTCTTTGCGTATCGCCTGTGCAGCCGCAATCCGATGTTTCGTTATTCGACATGAGGCATTAGGTAACACCTCTAGCAACTGTAGGAGCAAGCCAAAATTGCGAATGGTTCGCGGTTTCGGAGCTGGAGGAGTGAGTTCATGCTTATCGGAGGTCTTTCGAAGGCGACGGGCACCAAGGTCAATACGATAAGGTTTTATGAGGATATCGGACTGATGCCCGAAGCCGCGCGTACGGCAGCGGGGCAGCGAACCTACAAAGAGCAGGACGTCGAGCGCCTTTCCTTTATTCGGCATGCTCGAAAATTGGGGTTTTCGATCGATGAAACACGCTCGCTTTTAAGCGTGAAGGCGAGACCGGATCAGAGCTGTGACGAGGCGGGTGACATCGCTTTGCGGCACCTTCGAGCCGTGGACGAGCGCATCAGTCGGCTACAAGCGCTTCGTTCCGAACTGAGAAGTGTGGTCGCGGCCTGCACGGGCGGCGAGGTTTCCGAATGCAAAATCATCGAAACGCTTTCTCGAAACCCAGCCGCCTCTTCCGCGGGTCGCTGACGCGAAAGCTATAATGGGACTATGGACACCGAACCCAGACAGCAAAAAAAGTGCTTGCACCTCCAGTCGCTGGAAGCGTTATCATCGTGATAATCCAGATTCTGATGTCGTGATCTAGGATTGGATGGCTGATTATGACGGAACTTGGGTAATTTGAATATTAATCAGCTTTCGCCTTATAAGAACGCTGCATTCATTCCATGGAATTTGGTCGAAAAAGAAACTACTCGAACAATATTCATTGTCCGGACGCTTCGTGACAATATCACATTACAGCAACCGAGAAGATTTTTGTTTCAACTTTCGTTTCACCTTGTTAGGGGCCACAGGATGTTCGATCTGAACGCCTTGATTCCCGTCAGGATTGTCGCCGCCCTTTTGGCGGTCGCAGCGCTGATGGCGTCTCCGGCGGTCGAAGCAGCGCAATGTGCGGACGAGCTGTCAGAAATAGCCTATTCGGTCCAGATGTTCGACATTGATGCGGACGAGAGCCCGCAAAACGAAAGCCCGGAGCAGCAGGAATGCGCCCACGGGCATTGCCATCACGTCGCCGCAGCACTGAAATCGAAGCTTTTAAACGACATGCCCGACCGGCTTAACATCACGGTTGGGTCGCATATGGCCGAAGAATTATTCGGCGATGCGAGCAATTTACCCAAACGCCCTCCTCGCGCCTGACGACCGTCACTGCGCTGCTTGACGCAGCGCATTTCGATTTGTCAGCAGAGAGAGTTTTGAAAAATGCCAGCCATCAAATGGCGAGGGGCCCTGATAGCAGGGCTAACCCTCGCCGCAATTGTCACGCCTGTGGCAGCGCAGGAGCGGGAGCTTCTGACGCTCGACGAGGCGTTGGGCCGGACAGGCGTGGTTGCCGAACCCGCTAACACCGAGTTAAACCCGCGCATCGTCGGCCCTCGAGCGGAAGCCGAGGCGGCGCAGGCTCTTGTCGGACAGGCGCGGTTGCGGCCCAACCCTGAAATATCGCTCGAGGTCGAGAACATCGCCGGGAGTGGGGCCTTCTCCGGGCTAAGCGCCACCGAATATACGCTTGCTGTCGGACAGCGGCTCGAACTTGGAGGTAAACGCGGCACACGCGTCGAGGCTGCCCGGGCGCAGGCACAGCTGGCGGATCTGCGGGCTGACCTTGCGGGGGCCGAACTCGGATTTCTTGTCCGTGAACGCTACGTAGCAGCGGCTGCAGCAGCCTCGCGCGTCGAACTGGCCCTCGATGTGGTTGAGCGAAACGAAGAGCTCGCCCGCATTGCCGGTCTCCTCGTAGAAGTCGGGCGCGAGCCCCCGCTCCGTGCTCTTCGGGCCGAAGCGGCCTTGGCGGAAGCGCAAGCCGAACTTCAGGCCGCCGAAGCGACAAGTCTTGCAGCCCGAACGGCCCTCGCCTCGCTATGGGGCGATCAGGGGGCGCCGCCGCTTGTTCCGAGCAGGTTCCCCGGGATCGAACCGCCCGGTGCTGTAATGGCGACAGCAAGCGGTCTGCAATTGCGAGTGGCGCGTGCGGAAAGCACCGCCGCCGCCGCCGAGATCGATCGTGAGCGCAGCCTGCGCATTCCCGATCCCGTCGTTTCCGCCGGTGTTCGACGCTTCGAGGAAAGCAATGACAGTGCCTTTCTTCTCGGTGTCTCGATCCCGCTTCCCTTCTTGAATCGTAATCAGGGCAATATCGCTGCAGCCGAAGCAAGGCTGCGCGCCGCCAATGCTCGCGAGGCTGTAGCGTTGGCCGATTTCGAGCAAGCCGTGACGCGCGCACGATCGCAATATCTTGCTGCCGAAGCGCGCGTCGAGACGCTTTCCACGACATCACTCCCCCAGGCCGAGGAGGCTCTTCGGCTCGTCCGCATCGGTTATCGCAATGGCCGTTTTCCGTTGATCGAAGTGTTGAGCGCAGCCGAAGCGCGCGATGCCATTCGCGAGGCGTTGATTGCTGCGCAAGAAGACCGGGGACAAGCTGCCGCCGAACTGATCAGGCTGGCCGCACAATGAGGAATACCAAAATGAACCGCAAAAGACTGGCGATCATCGCCGGAATTGTCATACTTGTTTCGGCCTTGATGCTGATGTTCTGGCCTGACAGCCAGGTCGACACCCACGCGGACGAAGAGGTCGCAGAGACAGAACTGCCCGAGGGGCTCGTGCTAATCGAGCAAGAGCAGATCCGCACCGCCGAGATCGAGGTCGCAGCGGTGCAAACGGGTGCCGCTGTCGAACTCGTATTTCCTGCAACGGTTGCGGCAAGTCCGACCGCCAGCGCACGCATCGATGCACGGGCTTCCGGTGTCGTGCGCAGCGTTGGCAAGACGCTTGGCGATTATGTCCGGCAGGGCGAGACCGTCGCTCGGATCGAAAGCGCCGATGCGGCTGCACTCGCTTCCCAGCTTAGTGCCGCCCGCGCCCGCGTAACCGAGCTTTCGGCGGCCTATGAACGGGAGCGCCGGCTATTCGAAGCCAACGTGACCGCACGCCAGGATCTCGAAGCGGCGCGCGCCAATCTTGACGTTGCCCGTTCCGAACTGAACCGGTCGCAGGCGGCCGTCGCCGCGGCAGGCGTGAGCGGCGATGGACGCTCGCTCGCTGTCACCAGTCCGCTTTCGGGCCGTGTGACCGCCGCTCCAATCGTGCTCGGCTCGTTCGTCGACGCCGGGGAGGAGCTTTACAGCGTGGTCAATCCCAGCGGCTTGCAGATCGAGGTTGCGCTGCCTTCCGAAGATGCTTCACGCATCCAGCCTGGCGACGAGGCTGCGTTGATCCTCGGCGATGGAAGGGAGATCGGCGCTCGCGTCCGGTCGGTAACGCCTTCGCTCGATGCCGAGAGCCGTAGCGCGACAGCGGTTCTTACCTTGACGCGCGCCGTTCCCGGTCTGCAGCCCGGATCGTTCCTTCAGGCGCGTATTCGCCCCTCGGGCGAATTGGACCAGAGCCGTATCGCGGTACCCGAAGATGCTGTGCAGGTGCTCGAAGGACGCGATGTTGTCTTCGTGCGGACACGACGCGGATTTCAGGCTCGGGAGGTCGAGATCGGCAGCCGGTCTGCCGGAATGGTGACGATCCTCTCCGGGCTCGAGCCCGGTCAGCGGATCGCGACTGCCAATGCCTTCCTGTTGAAGTCCGAGCTCGAAAAGGAGGGCGCAGAACATGGCCATTGATCAAACCACGGCATCTTCTCCCATGTCTTCGGACGAAGGTAGCCACCGTCACGGCCCGATCGGAGTCATCCTCGATGTCGCCGTTCGTTTCCGCTGGGCGATCATCGTCCTGACCGTGTTCGCAGCGATCTACGGAGCGTTCAATCTGGTGCGCCTGCCGATCGACGCGGTTCCCGACATCACCAACACGCAGGTCCAGATCAACACCAGCGCTGCCGCGCTCTCACCTTCGCAGGTCGAGACGCAGGTGACCTTCCCCATCGAAACCGGACTTGCCGGGATCGAAGGCCTGGAGATGACACGATCGATTTCGCGCAACGGCTTCAGCCAGGTCACCGCGATTTTCGAGGAGGGCACCGACCTCTACTTCGCCCGGCAGCAGGTGAACGAACGGCTCGCGCCGATTGGCGCTTCATTGCCCGAAGGAGCGGAGCCTACCATGGGGCCGATCTCCACCGGCCTTGGCGAAGTGCTGATGTATACGATCGAGTATGAGCATCCCGGTGGCAAGGGTGCGACCACTGGTGGCCGCACAGGCTGGCAGTCCGATGGCAGCTTCATCACCGAACGCGGCGACCGCCTCGAGAGTGAGGTGGCTAAGGCGGCCTATCTGCGCACTGTGCAGGATTGGGTGGTCGCGCCGTTGATGCGCTCGATCGACGGCGTGGCCGGCGTGGATTCGATTGGCGGGTTCGAAAAGCAATTCCTTGTTCAGCCCGATCCGGCACGTCTCACCGGCTATGGCCTGTCATTCGACTCACTCATCGATGCTCTAGAAGCCGCCAATCTGGCGGCAGGCGCCAATTTCGTCGATCGTGCCGACGAAGCCCTGCTTGTCCGCGTGGACGCGAGGCTGGGCAGCATTGCCGACATCGAAGAAGCCGTCATTGCGACCCGCGAGGGCGTGCCCATCCGCATCGGCGATGTGGCCGATGTGGAGATCGGCGGCGACCTGCGAACCGGTGCTGCTTCACTGAACGGTGAAGAGGCGGTGGTGGGAACCGTGTTGATGCGCGCGGGCGAGAACAGCCGGACCGTTGCGGCTGGTGCTGCCGAGAGACTTGAAGAGGTCCGCGCATCGCTTCCGGACGGAGTTGTCGCTGAGATTGTCTACAATCGTTCCTCACTAGTCGATGCGACGATCTCCACCGTCGAAAAGAACCTGCTCGAAGGCGCATTGCTCGTGATCGCCGTCCTGTTCCTCTTGCTCGGCAATATCCGCGCCGCCATAATCACCGCACTGGTCATTCCCGTTTCGATGCTGATGGCAGCGGTGGGGATGAACCGGCTTGGTGTCTCAGGTAATCTGATGAGCCTGGGCGCGCTCGACTTCGGGCTGATCGTCGATGGTGCGGTCATCATTGTCGAGAACAGCGTCGCCCGGCTTGCGGCCCGGCAACATCGCGAAGGACGCTTGCTTACCTTGGGTGAGCGGCTGACCGAAACGCGTCTCGCAGCGCAGGAAATGATCAAACCGACCGTCTACGGTCAGGCGATTATCTTCCTCGTCTTCGCGCCGCTGCTGACCTTTACCGGGGTCGAGGGCAAGACGTTCTCGCCCATGGCGATCACGATGATGCTCGCGCTGGCTTCGGCCTTCGTTCTTTCATTGACCTTCGTGCCAGCGATGATTGCGGTCCTGCTCAACAAGAAGCTGACCGAAAAGGAGGTGAAGCCCATTCGCTGGGCCAAAGAGCGCTACGGTCCCGCCGTGCGCAAGGTCATTGCGCGGCCCTGGCCGATGATTGGTGCCGGGGTTGGTCTCTTCACAGTAGCGGTTTTTGTGTTCGGCTTTCTGGGCAGCGAGTTCACCCCGCAGCTCGATGAACGCGACATCGCGGTGCAATCCTTGCGCATCCCCTCGACATCGCTCGAACGCTCGCTGGCGATGCAGCGGCGGGTCGAAGACCGGCTCGAAGAGTTTCCCCAAGTTGATCTTGTGTTCTCACGGACGGGCACGGCCGAAGTCGCCAGCGATCCAATGCCCCCCAATGCTTCGGACGCTTATGTCATCCTGAAGCCTCGCGACGAATGGCCCGATCCCGATTTGCCGAAAGATGAGCTTGTTGGTGAAATGGAAAGCGCGCTCGGAGGCCTCATCGGCAATCTCTACGAGTTCAGCCAGCCTATCGAGCTGCGCTTCAACGAGCTGATCGCCGGTGTGCGCGGCGATGTCGCGGTCAAGCTCTACGGCGATGACCTCACTGCGCTCACCGAAGCTGCGGGCGAGGTCGCGGGCGTGCTTGGAGGTGTCGAAGGCGCCGCGGACGTGAAGGTGCAGCAGGTGACCGGCTTTCCTACGCTGGACATCGCCTTCGATCGCCCGACCATCGCGCGCTATGGTCTGACCGTCGAGGAAGTGGCACAGTCGGTTGCTATCGCGCTCGGCGGGCGGCCAGCAGGACTGGTGTTCGAGGGCGATCGCCGTTTCGATGTTGTCGTGCGCCTCGAGGATGCTACGCGCGACGATTTCGACCAGCTCGGCGCGCTCCCGATCGTGCTTGAAAACGGGGTCACCGTTCCTTTGCGGACATTGGCCGATTTTCAGGTCGTCGATGGCCTTGCCGAGGTTCGGCGAGAGCAGGGCCGAAGGCTTGTGATCGTCTCGGCCAACGTACGCGAGCGCGATCTCGGCTCCTTTGTTGAGGAAGCGCAGGAAAGGGTTTCGACCGGCGTCGATATGCCGCCGGCCTCCTTCATCGAATGGGGCGGACAGTATCAGAACCTGCAGGAAGCGCAGGCGCGGCTCACCATCGTCGTCCCGATTGCCTTCGCTCTGGTTCTCCTCTTGCTGTTCATGGCTTTGGGTGGATGGGTTCCAGCGCTTGCCGTGTTCAGTGCCATTCCCATGGCCTTGGCTGGCGGGGTGTTCGCTCTGGCGCTGCGAGGCTTGCCATTCTCGGTGTCGGCAGCGGTCGGCTTTATCGCGCTTTCCGGCGTGGCGGTGCTCAACGGTCTCGTCATGATGACCGCGATCCGGCAGCGACTCGACAGCGGGATGTCACTGGATGAGGCGATTGCCGATGGCGCGCTGGCGCGACTGCGACCGGTGCTCATGACCGCGTTGGTGGCGTCGCTGGGTTTTGTGCCGATGGCGATTGCCACAGGAACAGGTGCTGAGGTGCAACGTCCCTTGGCTACGGTGGTTATCGGCGGGCTGATCACAGCCACTGCGCTCACGCTGTTCGTTTTGCCAGCGATCGCTCGCCTGGTACTCGATGATGGCAAGGAGAAGCGAAGCTGGCGCCAAAGATGGTGGGACCGCCTGCGTCGCAACGTCACGCCTGAGGAACGTAAAGAACTTCGGGATGTTACTTGAAGGGGAGGGCTAATTGAAGTTAGCTAGGTCAATTTGTCTGCCTCAGATCGCTTCGGGACTGACAAGTCTCGAAGCGATCCGGTATCGGACTCAATTGCGGGCGCGCGGAGCCTCGGCAGAACGCCCGGCTGCGATACGGGCACGGCGTGGGTGTTTTTCGCCGATGGCTTCTATGCAGAGGTGCAACCTTCGGACGGTGATCTGTCCGCTGTCGGCATCTGGCGCGATGAGGGTGAGGCCATCGCATATACCATGACCATAAGCCCTTCGAACGGCATGCGCGGCCAATGCAAGTGCGCCATCTTACGATCGAAGATTGTAGCCCGGGACGGCCCTTCACCTGCAACTATCGAGGTTTCGAGCGCATCTTTTACCGCTGTCCAGAGGACGCGCCAAAGCCGCTCGACGGTCGCGCGGAACATTCAAGAGGAGAAATCGCCATGCTCACCGCAATCGAAGATAACGGTCTGTTGCTCATCAGGGCGGACGGAACGCTTTCCGATAGCGACTATGACCGCTTCGTTCCGTTTTTCGAGCGCGTCGCGGCGCGAGTTCCTGGGACGGTTCCGATGCTTATCGAACTTGCTCCCGACTTTTCTGGCTGGGATATGGGCGGTCTCTGGCGCGACCTGAAATTCGATGCGAAGCACAAGGACAGCTTCGGCCGGATCGCGATGGTCGGCGATAGTAGTTGGGAAGAGTGGGGCACCAAGCTTTTCGATCCGCTATTCCGCGCGGAGATGAGGTTTTTCACACCTGTCGAGCGGGTTGCCGCCGAAAGCTGGGCGAGAGACGGAAGGAATGCGTCATGAGCGGCGAAGGCGAACTCAACCTCGATTCGGCCGAAAAGCGCCGCACTCTCTGGATCGTTTTCTGGCTCAATGTGGCGATTGCGATAGGGTTTTTCATCACCGGGGTAATCGGCGATTCCAACGCGCTGATTGCCAATGGGCTCGACAATTCGTCGGACGCGATTGTCTATGCATTGAGCCTGCTTGCGCTCACCCGCTCCCGGGTCTGGAAGCGCGGAGCCGCGCGTTTTTCCGGGGTCATGCTGCTTGTGTTCGCAGGCGGTGTGATTCTCGATGCCATCCGGCGCTTCATGGAGGGTTCGGATCCGATCGGCGGCGTCATGATGGTGATGGCGCTGGTTGCCGGTGCGGTGAACCTCTGGTGCCTTTACCTGCTGAAACGTTTGCAGAATAAGGATGTCAATTTACGTGCAGCCACCACGTTCAGTTTGAATGATTTCGTTTCGAACGGCGGGATTATCATAGCGGGTATCGTAGTGTTTTTCACCGGATCGAATTGGCCCGATCTCGTCGTCGGGATCGGTGTGGCCTGCATAGCGATCTACGGCGGCATCGAGATCCTGCGCGATGCGCATATGGACATCCATGAGGAAGAGGGCACAGAGCACGAGGGCTGGCGCAAGTGATCGCGGTCTGGGCAGCGGTTCTCCTCGCCGCCGTCTGGGCCGCTCATTGGGGCGCGGAACGCCTGTCCGCACCGCTCAAGAAATTACGCAAGCAATGGGGGTTCTCCGTCGCGGCGGGGGGCTCCTTTTTAGGTCTAGCCGCCGCTTCGCCAGAGATGGGCATCAATGTGACGAGCGCTGCTCGTGATGTGTCCGATATCGGCCTTGGCGCCATGCTGGGTTCGACCGTTCTGGTGATTCCGGTGATCGTGACGACCGCTTATCTGGCGACCCGTAAAGGGGCCCTTGAAGGTGCTGACAAGGAGCACAAGAAGCATCGTCGTGATCATTACGTCGCGGTCGATAAGGGGGCTCTTACCGTCCAGGCGCTGCCTTACCTGGCGATCCTCGCGGTCTTCGCTCTACTGACGCTTCCCGCCCCTTGGCGCGGGTTGCAGCCGATCGATGGATGGCTGCTGCTGATCGCGTATCTCGCCTATCTCCTTCAGGCTCTCGTTCGGGGCCGAGAGAAGGGAGAGGAGGTAGAGTGGAGTCTAAAGGAGAAATGGATGGCCATAGCGGGCGTCGGCGCCCTGGCGGTCGGGGCCTACTTCACCGTATTCTCGACCGAAAGGATCGTGAGCGCACTCGGCATCCCGAATATCGTCGGCGGTCTTTTCATCACTGCCGCCGTCGCATCGCTGCCCGAGGTGTTCACGACCTGGAGCGTCGCGCGCTCCGGTCAGGTGACCTCCGCCAGCACAAGCGTGATCGGCGACCATGTCGTGACCATGACGCTCGCCTTCATCCCGCTCACCATCATCGGAACGCCGATCGAGAATTTTCAACTCTTCTGGGTCAGTCTCGCGTTCGTCGTGCTGATGGCCGCGCTATACGCTCTCTTTCTTTCGTTGGGAGACGAAGAGAAAAGAGGCTTTGGTCGATGGCACATCTTCGCGTTCTGGGCAGCCAATGCGGCTTTTATTGCCGTAATATTCCTGTGGGTGAAGCCTTTGCAAGTCTCCGGAGGAGCCGGATGAGCAATGACAACCGAGATCAGGGTGAACGGAGCGGCCATAGCCACCGCGAAGAGGATCATGACGATCAGCCCTTGCTTATGAGGACATCTCCCCGAAAAGATTTTGATGGAGATTTGCCTGTCGCGCGGAAGAAAGTCGCAGACGAACTTCCGGCGGTACGGGGTTTGAAAAGCTAATGAGCCTTTTCGACACTATCTTTGAGACACAAAGCCGATCGCATGTTTTGCTTCTTGCGATATTCGCAAGCACCGGCTTGGTCGTAGGGACGTTGTGGGTCGAACGTGTGGGGGCGGGATTGCGCCGGTCCGATCTGTTGTATCCTGCTGCTGCGGGCGTTCTGTTTGCGACCGCTGCGCTAGCGGTTACGCCGTTCGTCCAATCGGCAGTCGACAGCTGGGCCATCCCTGTGCTCTTTTTGCTCGGTGGAGGAGCCTATGTTCTTCTGTGCAAGGCAGCCGGCTATCTCAGAGGCCGTTTCGCGGACGGCAAAAGAAAGCAGCATGATCATGACGAGGATTTGTCCAATGTTGCTGTATCGTCGATCTTCTCCATCGTCGATCTGATCGGCTATGGTTTGACCCTCGGTATTGCAGCAGCCGCTTCCGTGACTTTGGCAATAGTCACCGCGGCAGGGTTGGCCATGGCGAATGTCTTGGTCAGTCGTCAGATTGGCTCCAGGTTCATAGCCGCTAGCTCAAGCCGAATGGACCGCATCGCGCTACAGGTCGGTCTCGCTCTGGCCTTCATCGGTTCTGCGCTGTTGGCATTCTGGATGGTACACAGTGTCGATAGTTTCGGGCTGCCTTGGCTCCTCACCGTCCTTGCAGGGTTGCTCCTGGCTGCGGCGGTAAGAGCTTTGCTTCTTCATCAAGCGGCACACACAGCGGGGCACTTCAAATCGCTTCTTGTTTTTCTCGTCGGGTTCGCCCTTCTCGCACTCATTTTCGCCGGGCTTGATGAATTATCAGACGCGGTGGATCTTCCGAATTCGGGTTTGGAGCATCCCGCAGAGCGACCGGCAGTCGCGTTTAGCATTGAACCCTTCACAATGGGACGCGAGTAATGGAGCAATCCCACGGTCACGCCGGACATAGTCACGGCGAAGAAAATCTCAGCGATCGCCAGCTGATCTTTGCAGTGGCGATCAACGTTTTGCTTACAGTTGCCCAAATCATTGGCGGGATCGTCTCAGGGTCGCTCGCGCTCATAGCCGACGCCTTGCACAATTTCAGCGATGCGGCTTCGCTTGGCCTGGCCTGGTTCGCGCGCAAAATCGGGCGGCGACCCGCCGACAAACTTATGACCTTCGGTTATGCGCAAGGCGAAGTCGTCGCCGCACTCATCAACCTCACGACGCTGCTTATCATCGGCTTCTACCTGTTGGTGGAGGCAATCAACCGGTTCGCCGATCCCCAACCGGTCGAGGGATGGACCGTCATAGGCGTGGCGGGCATAGCGCTGGTCATCGATCTGGTGACTGCCTTCATCGTCTATCGCGGTTCGCATGACAGCATCAACATGAAGGCGGCCTTTCTGCACAACGTCTCCGATGCTCTCGCGTCGGTCGGTGTGATCGTTGCTGGCGCGCTGATCCTGCTATACGATCTCTACATCGCGGATCTGATCATCACCCTAATCATCGCCGGTTATGTCATCTGGCAGGGGGTGACCCTGATGCCGCGGACAGTCCGGCTCTTGATGGGCGCGGTTCCCGACGAGCTGGAGTTTGATCGGATCGTTTTGGCACTCGAAAAGTTGGATGGGATCGACGGAGTACATCATGTTCATGTTTGGTCGATCGGCGAGCATCACCGGGCGCTGGAAACGCATGTAACCCCTGAAGGCGCTTCACTTGAGCAATTCGAGAAAGTGAAGGGCCGGGCTAGGTCGATGTTGAAAGAAGAATTTCAAATTGAGCATGCGACATTCGAAGCGTGCTTTGAAACGGACTGCGAAGCCGATCTCGTTCCCGCGCATCAAACCGCACATCCGCATGAAGTTGGCGGACCCCATCAGCCTTAGATTTGTGTGCGTATTCGATGACGTCTGCAGACCACGATAATTGCTGAAAAACCGGAAACCCGGGCCGTCAAAGCTCGGCCGCAAGGTTTGGGTGCGTACGAGTGTTCGTTGAACAACCCTAACTCAGGCTTGCGAGGATTGTCGGGCTTGCCATCGGCCTGGCCCTGCTCGTGCAAAAAGGACCGCGCTGCGCAAGGTGTTAAATGCGTTGCAGTTGCTCGGTTACAAAGGAAAACAGCCGACCGCAGGCTTACTCTTTGAAGCTCAGGTAAATCACCACATCCTTGCCTCATCGGTGTCGCAAATCCCCCGCGCTGCGCTGCACAGCTACGCGCACGAGCGCTACCGAGAAGTTTTCCCAAAGCGTGTTTTTGCTCTTGCGAGGCAATCGCAATAAGGTTAGGGCCCGGATTTCCACACTCGGAGAACAGGAAGTTTTTATGTATCGTACTACCGTCTCGTCCCTCGCAATCGCTTTGTCCGCACCGGCGGTGGCACAAGAGACTACCGGGCCTGATGACGGAGAGGTGCGCGCCGAACAGATTGCAGACGAGCGCCGGGAGAATCCGGTGGATTCGATCATCGTGGTCGGCGGCCGGATCGATCCCTACCGTATCGCGGGATCGGCCGATCTTATCGACAGCGAGGATCTGCGCCGGTTCGATTACGGGGATGTAAATCGCGTCCTGCGGCAGGTCCCCGGCATCAACACGCAGGAGGAAGACGGGTTCGGCTTGTTCCCGAATATCGGTCTGCGCGGCAGTCCGGTCGAACGTTCGAGCAACATCACGCTCATGGAAGACGGCGTGCTGATCGCGCCTGCTCCCTATGCCGCGCCGGCAGCGTATTATTTCCCGGCCATCGGGCGCATGCAGGCGGTCGAAGTCACGAAAGGGGCCGCCGCCATTCGCTATGGGCCCCGTACGATCGGCGGGGCGGTCAATCTTCGGTCGACCGACATTCCGGCCGACGGGCTGGCTGGCTACGCTTTCGGGCAATACGGGTCGCGCGACTATTATCAGGGACAGGCCTGGGTCGGTGGAGACACGGACTACGTCGGCGCGCTGCTTGAAACCTACCAGCAGGGCAGCGACGGCTTCAAGACGATTGATGGGCTTCCCGACGCCGACACCGGTTTCGAGCGACAGGATTACCGTGGACGCTTGGCTGTTCACACAGCACCGGACGCGCCTGTCGAGGCGCGACTGGAATTCGTCTATGGCCGATCGGACCTTGAAGCCAACGAGACGTACCTTGGACTTGCCGACACCGATTTCGCCGCGGAGCCCTATCGTCGCTATGCGGCAAGCCAGCGCGACGCTTTTTCCGGTGAGCACGATCAATATCGCGTTACCGGCAGCTTGGCATTTTCTGACGGAACGAGGATCACAGCTACGCTGTACCGGAACGACTTTGCCCGCAGCTGGTCCAAGCTCCAGGATATCGACTTCGACGGCGATGGCAGCTTCGATTCAATTAGCTCGGTTTTCGTTAATCCAGAGGACAATGCCGGGGCGCTTAGCATCTTGCGCGGGGCGGATAGCTTCGAGGGCGCGGTTCGCATACGGAACAACAACCGCGTCTATCGCAGCGAAGGCGCTCAGATTTCGCTTGAGCGCCCCTTCGAGATGGGCGGCGCGAGGCACAACCTTGCCGTATCTGTCCGCTACCACGAGGATGAGGAAGACAGGCTGCAAAACGAGGAATTCTACTCACAGATCGGGGGTGATCTCGTCTTCGAACGGCAGACCGATCTTGGTCAGCAAGCCAACCGGGAAGCGAAAGCAAAGGCGATCGCGTTCTATATCGAGGACCGGATCGAGATCGGTGCCCTGACACTGACTCCCGGCTTGAGGTATGAAGGGATTGACCTGACCCGGCTCGACTATGCCGGGTCGGACCCGGATCGCTCAAATGGGCCGACACGTGTCCGTCAGACCAATATTGATCAGTGGTTGCCAGGTCTTGGCGCCACCTACGAGTTGGGTGATGCCATATTGCTGGCAGGTGTGTCGCGCGGTTTCTCACCTCCCGGTCCAGGCAATCCTGATGCACGGGCCGAGGAAAGCTGGAACTACGAAGCCGGGGTCCGCTATCGGAGCGACAAGGTCCAGGTCTCCGCGATCGGCTTCTACAACGACTACTCGAACCTTCTGGGCAACTGCACTCAATCCGTGGGCTGCAGCGTCGGTGATATTGGCGATCAGTTCAATGGCGGCGCGGTTACGGTCAAAGGGCTGGAACTGTCGGCGGCGGTTGAACCTCGCCTTTCCAATTCGGTCTCGTTCCCGCTCTCGCTTGCCTACACGTTCACGGATGCAGAATTCGACAGCAGCTTCGACAGCGAATTTTTTGGCGACGTAAACGAAGGCGATGACCTGCCGTACATCGCGCGCCATCAGCTCTATGTCGAAGCGGGGGTAAACATGGGACGTGCGGCGGCTACCGTTGGCGCCAACTACGTTTCCGAGTTGCGCGACAATCCAGGAAGCGGAGCCGTTGCTGAAAACGAGAGGATCGATGATCGCATCGTCTTCGATATTGCGGGAAGTTACGCGCTGACTGACAAATTCTCCCTGTTTGCGCGCGTCGACAATGTTCTCGACAATCAATACGCCGTGAGCAGGCGCCCGTTCGGTCTGCGACCAGGGGTTCCGCGGCGCATTGTGGGTGGTGCTCGGGTCAGTTTTTAAACTCCGCGTGAGGCTTTTGGCGTTGATGTTCGCGCCCCCTTCATTTTGCGTGCTTGGAGGCGAGAACTGAGATGAAAGCTGACCCTAGATCGAATGCCAGACGGGATTGGGCAGGGCGGAACTCCCCACCAAGACTGTTGCGGACGCCTGGGGGTGAGCTCGTCCGCGAATCCTGGTTCTCGAACGACAATCGTATCCCTGAAAAGTCGACCGGTGTTTTCAGTATCAGGGATTCGTCGCGATCTTTCAGGCCACGCGTGGCGCGAAAAGGATGACTGTGGCACCGCCGAGGCAGATCAATGCTCCTAGCAGATCCCAGCGATCCGGCTGTGTATCTTCGACGAGCCAGAGCCAGCCAAGCGACGCGGTGATATAGACGCCGCCATAGGCGGCGAAGGCTCGCCCTGCAGCATCCGCCTCAATGCGAGCAAGGAGATAGGCGAACAACACGAGCGCCAATACTCCGGGAAGGAGCCACCAGGCGCTCCTGTCCATTCTGAACCAGGCCCAGAACGCAAAGCACCCCGCAATCTCGGCGAGCGCGGCAAGGGGATAGATCCATATCGCGTTCACGCTTCAGTCCCCTCGGCGAGCGCTTCAATGACCAGACAGGTGCCGACCGTTCCTTGCTCGCAGTTTTCCAGCATCCGGCGCAGTTCCCTTCGGAGAGCCTCCAGATCGGCAATCTTGCGGTTGACTTCGCCCAGGTGCGCTCGTGCCAGCGTGTCGACCGCATGGCAGGCCCGCGACCGGTCGTCGGCCAGTTCGAGAAGTTCGCGAATGCGCGTCATGGAAAACCCCAGGTCGCGCGCGCGGCGAATGAAATTCAGTCTCCGGGCGTGCTCGGGACCGTAGTCGCGATAGTTGGCCTGTGTGCGGGGCGGGGACGCGAGAACGCCCTCGCGTTCATAGTAACGGATGGTTTCCGCTTTTACGCCCGCCGCGCGGGCGAGTTCACCGATCCGCATAGGCTTCCCTCGATCGCTTGACCTTGTAGCGACTACAAGGTGTATAAATCGATTCGACACAAGGAGTCGAGCGAATGGGAAAAAATTGCTGCGGTCCTGTCGAGGACGTCGAGGCGAATAATGATCCGCTGTGGCGCCGTATCCTGTGGATCGCTCTCATTCTCAATGCGGTTATGTTCAGCGTCGAAATCGTGGCGGGCCTTGCTGCTGATTCGCGTGCATTGCAGGCTGACGCACTCGATTTTCTGGGCGATGCGGCAAATTACGCCATAAGTCTCTGCGTTGCCGGAATGGCGCTTGCGTGGCGCGCTTGCGCAGCCATTGCCAAAGCAGCGACCATGCTGGCGTTCGGGCTATGGGTGCTTGGCTCCGCGATCTGGGGTTTCTTTGTCGGTGCCTCGCCGGACGCCGGGACCATGGGCATTATCGGAACCGTCGCGCTTGCGGTGAATCTCGCAGTTGCCGCGATGTTGTTCCGGTTTCGCACGGGTGATGCCAACATGCGCTCGGTGTGGATTTGCTCGCGCAACGACGCGATCGGCAATGTAGCGGTTCTGGGCGCGGCGCTGGGTGTCTTCGGAACCGGGCGCGCGTGGCCCGACCTGGTCGTGGCCGCCATTATGGCCAGCCTAGCAATTTGGGGCAGTATTGAGGTATTCGGTCAAGCGCGCGGTGAGTTGCGCTCTGCTTGAGAAGGGACTCCGACAGGCAGTTACGTGATAGCACGACCTCTGCTGGCTTACGCTAACTTCCTTTCAAAGCCCATTGAAGGCCAACCGCTTTCAATTATTGCAGGTGACCGCATGAGTACTGGTCCATCAAAACCATCCTTGCGGTGGACTCCGGAGACGGTGATGTTTTCGGCGGCCGGGTAACGATTGTCTCTCCTGATGGTGACAGTCTTGATGCAATTCGTCGCGCTGCTCATCCCGGCGACCGCTGCTCATTAGGAATCACTTTCGCTCGCTTCGACTAGGCTGACCCAAGTCCCATTTTTCGTGAGAGCCAAAGGGTCGCGGTCGGGACAAGAACCCACATGATTATGGGAACGAGTCCGATCTTTGTCCCAGGGACTAGCGGCATAGTGGGACTGTAGGTCCAGCCCCAGGCAGCCCCAACGGCCAATATTTCGACCACGGATGTTATCGCGAGACCGATGGCGAGATAGATAAGGAAGCGGGATATTGGCCAGTCGACAAGCCAAGGTGTTCGGCGGTTTCCCAACGAGGCGCCCAGATAGGCCGCCACCATGATACCCGCGTCACCGAACGATGCCAGACCACATCGGTATGCGGCTTCAACAGGACCAAGCCCGTCAGTGCTGTAGAACGGGAGCTGGAACATTTCCCAGGCGAAGGCAATCAGTCCGCCGAAAATGGCGATCCACAGGGCGGGATGCGCGCCCCGCCACACTGCTTCGGGCCTACCCGTATTAATAGGCTCCAAAGCTCACCATCCTATTGCATTGGCTCCGCCATCGCCATGCCGATCCGCTAAACAACGAACCGGTCCCAGCTTCCGTAATGTTCGTCGCTCCGATGCCCTCTTGGCAGGCTCAGTACAATCAGAAGCGCTCCGAGCATCGTACCGACAACGTTGCCAACAGTACTGGCGCCTCCGTCCATAAGCCACGGAGCCACGATGAGCCAGGCACCGAACGCGACGTTGAGAAAGCGCAATGGCCTTGCGACCTCCGCCATGGCAATTACCGATACCGTGATGACCAGCGCGCCGACCAGATGGTCGCTGTCAGCAAGAGGCGGTACATTCCCAAGAACGAGCCTGGAGAACATCAGGAAAGCACCGATCAGCACACTGATGGCCAATGTCCATGGGACCGTGACCCCGCGCGCCGCCGAACCGCCGATCGCCGCGAGCGGAGCATCGAAACCGGGATGTGAGTCCTTGCTGCCGCCTGGCAGCGCGTCGCCGCGGAAGAACGAGCGCCAGAACGGTCGCCCGCGCCGCGTGTTGAGAACCAGGAACTGGCCCATCGCGACCAGCTCGTCGAGCGAATAGGGGATCATGATCAGCATCGCGGCCGCCGCCATGAGGCAGATCGTGCAATAGGTGCCGATCATGATCGGCTGGATGATGATGAAGTAGATGCTGATCACGCCGAGGGGCACGACGACGATGCCGAACAGTGTCACCATCCAGGGCATGGTCCGCCAGCGGGCCCTGCCGCCCATGACGCCCATCAGGATCTCGAACATGTAGCTCATCGCACCGATGCCGCCATCGGCCACCGGCCAGGCCTTGGAGACATCGGAGGTAATGATGTATTCGGTGCCATTGAGCGCGCTTGGCGAAGCGAAGAGCGGCTCCCATACCCCATCAATATGGCCGAGCTGATATGCCGTCAGAATGCGCGAAAGGAAAAATCCGACGGCGCCGAGGATAATGATCGGCATGCGCTGGACATAGGTAGAAGGCGAATAGGTCCAGCCCGGCGGTACGTCGGTATCATCCATCATGCCTTCGGGCGCCATGCCGGGCATCATGGGCACAAGGATGGTAAAGGCGATCACCAGCGCGCCGATAAAGGTATCGTTGGCATAGACGGCGGCATCGGGCGTCCAGAACACCAGCGGGGCGCCGAGCAGCCAGATGCCGATGCAGGTGTTCGCCCATTGCGCCCAACCTCCGCGCGGCGAGAGCGAGATGGCAGCGAAGACCATGATCAGCACGCCGCTCACGACATCGTTCCAGGCTGTAAGCCAGCTTCGTAGCGCGGGATCCCAGAGATCGCGGTCCTCGGTTATGCGCGTGACTGCGGTGGTAAATTCGCTCTGGTCGAAGGTCCCGAAGACAAACGGAGTGGTCGCGAGCCACAGGCCGAGCAACATCGTAAACCAATGAACCCAGAGCATGTTGAAATGCATCTTGCGCATGTGACCGGCGTGGTCCGCCAGAGCATCTTCGCTTAGCGGGGCAGGCTCTGCCTCATCGGCTTCATCGAAATTGCTGCCGGCCACCCGCGCGGCATTGAGCTTGTTCTCGCCATACCAGGCCGAAGGATCGGCTTTCAGACCTTCGACGATCCGCGGGAGCGCGGTCCTCAGCCTGTGCTGCGGCGTCCAGTCCAGCCTTTCCCGCGCATTGCTGAGATCGAGTTCGTAGTGGTCGTCCGAAATGTCCACCATCCACGGCCGAATGAAAGCCTCTTCGCCAAGCACTTCGTTTTCGACCCAGGCACCGGACTTGGCGAGTCCCTTCGGCACCGTGCGCGTCGTCCAGTCCTCATCGTGGATCAGGCGTCCAAGCGACTTTTGCAGTTCGCCATAGGACATCACTTCATCTTCGCCGAGAAGAACCGGCCATTCACTGGGCAACTCGCTCCGCCGGTCGACGATGCGCTCGATCCCGTCGAGCAAATCCTCAAGGTGCAAATATGGCTGTCCGGTGTCGAGGTCACCGGGATAGACGCGGGCGCTGGGCCGTTTTTCGTAAATGCGCGCGATCTGCTGGGCAAGAAACGCCGAATGGCCTTCATCGTCGTAGACGCCCGCAGGCCGCACAAGGACCGCATTGATGTCGCCACGCGTCTCGCGGATCAACTGCTCGGTGCGGACCTTCGATTCGCGGTAGGGCAAATCCGTGTCCAGCGGCGAAGTCTCGTCGATCAGCCCGCCGCCCCTGATGGGGGCATGGACCAGCATCGTGCTGACAAACACGAACTGGTCGATATCGAAATCCTGCAGCGCTTCGAGCAATCGGCCGGTACCCTTGACCGTGACCTCGTCATATTTCGGATTTGGTTCGCCGGTAAGATCGAAATAGGCAGCAAGGTGGACGAAGGAGGCGATCCTTTTGCCATAAGCGGTTCGAACGCGTTCGAAAGCCGCATCGATGCTCGCCTGGTCGGTCACATCGACGCAGACGCACTCGGCTTCTGCCGGGGGATGGGGAGCGGCGTCGCGGTCGAATCCGATCACGCGGTAATTCGCTGCAAGCTTCTTTACGATCGCCGAGCCGATATAGCCGCTTGAGCCGGTGACGATCACGACAGGTTTATCGGATTTGTCGGTCAAGATATGATCCTTGCTTCAACTTTGTACGCACTCACGACACTTTAGCGGTGTGTAAAAATTCAATCTAACAGAGATGCCAACCCGAAGGCGTGCGGAGAATGGAGTCTATATCTTTGCTACGAAATAACTATTGGCTTCCCTCACCTCCGGAACAATTTTGCACCGACAAGACATTCAACGCTGTGGGGCCTCGGGTTTCCTCGGCAGCCGATCACGGATCAGCGCGCAAGGCCAACGAGTCGTCTTCGAAATCGGAACCCATGGTATTGAGAGGCCGTTGCCCTGTCGTATCAAACAAGAATTTCCGAAGAGCAGGAGGCAACATGAAAGCCCAAGACGTTATGACATCGAACCCCGCATGCTGCAGTCCATCGAGCACCGTGCAAGAGGCAGCTTCATTGATGGTCGATAATGATTGCGGAGAAATCCCGGTGATCGATGATTCCGGCGCGCTGGTGGGCGTGGTCACCGACAGGGACATCGCATGCCGTTGTGTGGCCAAAGGGAAGCCGTCCGACCAAAGTGTCGAGGAGGTAATGACATCGTCACCTGTTACTGTCACCGCCGATGCCAGCGTCGACGAATGCTGCACCAAGATGGAAGACAATCAGGTTCGTCGGCTTCCGGTGGTCGATGACGAGGGCAAATGTTGCGGCATCGTTGCGCAGGCCGATATCGCCAGAAGTGCAGCCAAGAAGGAAACCGGCGACCTCGTGCGCGAGGTATCCGAAGCTAGTTCGGAGCCAGCTTCGGCGGGGTGCTGCTAGTCACAAAAGACTATTTATTTCAAGCGGTTAATGCGGACGGGGCGATCTGATTGGTCCCCGTCCGCCATCTCTCGTTACTTGCCAATCGCCTCGCCCCCGACTATCTGGGGCCGGTGAAGTTCATTCGTACCTTGACCTTAATCCTTTTCGGATTTGGACTTTTCGTCCAGGTTGGGGCGAATGCAGCAGCCCTTCCTCAGATCGAGGCGGTGGAGATGAGCGATTGTGCTGAGATGGCCGATAGCGAAACTTCCCGCGATCCGGCAGAACCATGTTCCAGCATGACGCTCGATTGCGTGATTGCCATGAATTGTTTGCCGCCTCTGGCCCTGTCGGCTGCGACTGAAATGGAGGGCGCGCCCCTTAGCTTGATGCCGAGCTACCTTGTTTCTGCGGCCCCGTGGTTTGAAACAGATCCACCGCGACCGGAATCGCCCCCTCCAAAACCTATCCTCACCGTCTAGTTTTTCCTGAAGGCGCGCTGCGCTTTTTGCGAGACTGACGAACGATGCAACCGCACGAACCGGTATTCGCCGGTGCGGTATGTTTGTCTTGTCAGCTCGCTCTGCACGAGTGAGATTTATGAATTGGCGAATTGGTTGGGTGCCGTTTTCGGCGCTGCTCGTCGCTCAGACTGCGCAAGCGCAGTCGGTCGGCTATGAAGAAACTCTTGCGGCGGCGCGGGCGGAACAGCCCATGCTCGAAGCGGGCGCATTGCGCATACAGGCGAGACGCGATGCTGCGGACGCAGCGGACGAATTGCCCGATCCACGCGTTCGTGCAGGCGTGATGAACTTGCCGGTCACCGGACCGGCCGCATTCGATCCGTATGCGCAACTGCCGACGCAGCTAGCGGTTGGCGTCGAACAGGAAATTCCCAACCTTGCCAGGCGGCGAGCGCGATCCGGCCTTGCCGGGTCCGAAATCGGTATTGCCGAAGCCCGTCTTGGCTTGTCCGAACGTTCCATCCTCGCCGACGCGGGGACGGCTTGGATCGGTCTGTATTACGCCCAGCAACGCCTCGCTCTTGCGCGTAACGCTCTGGACGGCCTGAGGGATTTTGTTCCGGTCGCCGTCAGTGCCGTCGCTTCGGGATCGGCCAGGCCTGCCGAGAGCCTCGCGATCCGGCGCGAGCTTCTTGAAATCGAGGATGCCATTACCCGGATTGAGGCCGCGCGCGCAGCCGCGCGTGCCCGCCTGCAGCGCTATATTGTCGAGAGCGAGCCCGTCGCTGCGGGGGGCGCTCCCCAAGCTACCGTGGATCCGGAAGGGCTTCGCTTCGCGTTGGAGGCCAATCCGGAATTGCGTCTGGCGGATGCCGAGCAGCGACGTGCCGAGGCGGCAGCCGATCTGGCACGCGCTGAAAAGCGACCTGATTTCGGTGTCAGCGTGACTTACGGCCACCGTAATCCCGATTTTGGCAGTGTCGTATCAGTCATGGGATCGGTCACTTTGCCAATTTTCACCGACAGGCGGCAGAATCCGCGCATCGCGGCAGCGGAAGCAGACGCCGCTGCCGCCTCGGCTGAGCGCGTTGACCGGCTGAGGGCAATCAGGGCCCGGTTCGAAGCCGATCTGGCTGCGTGGCGCAGCGCACTGCAGCAGTGGGAACGTGCGCGTGACCAGCTTCTACCGCTCGCGCGGGATCGTGCGCAGCTCGAGACCGCCAGCTTTGCAGCTGGTCGCGCCGACCTCGTAGATGTGATCGCGGCCAAATCTGCGCTGGCATTGCTCGAACTCGAGATTCTCGAACGCGAACAGATGGCTGTCGAAGCCGCCGCAACTCTACGACTTACATATGGGGAGGACAGGCCATGAAAGCCGTGTTCGAACGTCTTTCGTCGCGCCAACGCTCTTATGCAGCGGCGGCCGGTATTGCCCTGGTCAGCCTAGGGGCTGGCTACGGTCTGTCGATGCTCGGCGGCGGTAGCGATGGCGGCGGCGACGCCGCTTCCGATACCGGCTGCGAAGAAGTGCTTTACTGGTACGATCCAATGGTGCCCGACCAGCGCTTCGACGAGCCGGGCAAATCCCCCTTTATGGATATGCAGCTGGTCCCGAAATGCGCGGGCGGTGATGCGCAGGCCGGCGAGGGCGTCAGCATCGATTCCGCAATGGTCCAGAACTTCGGCATTCGCACTGCCGAGGCCGAATACGGCGTGCTGGAACCGGAAACCACGGTAACTGGCACGCTTGCCTACAATGGCAGCGAGGTTGCGATCGTCCAGCCTCGCGCAGGTGGCTATGTTCAGCGGACTTATGGCCACGCCCCGCAGGATCTTATCGCAAGAGGCGCGCCGATCGTCGACCTGCTGGTGCCCGAATGGGGCGGCGCCCAGCAGGAATTTCTTGCCGTGGCCGCAACCGGCGACGCGGCGCTTACCAATGCTGCCCGCCAGCGCCTGCGACTGCTCGGGATGCCGGAAGGCGTGATTTCCTCGGTCGCTCGAAGCGGCAGGCTGCAATCGACAATCACCGTCACCGCGCCGCAATCGGGCGCGATTACCTCGCTCGGTGTAAGGCCGGGCATGACCGTCATGGCAGGGCAAAGCCTCGCCGAAATCAGCGGCTACAGCCCGATCTGGCTCGAAGCCGCGGTGCCCGAAGCGCTTGCTGGAAGCGCCCGCGTGGGACAGCCGGTAAGCGCAACGCTCACCGCATTTCCAGGCGAACGCTTCGCCGGCCGGATCATCGCCATCCTGCCCAGTGCGCAGGACGCAAGCCGGACGATTACAGTGCGCGCGGCAATGCCCAACCCAGGCCTTCGCCTGAAACCCGGCATGTTTGCGCAGGTCATGATTGCTCCTGAACGGCGTGAAGCATTGCTCATCCCGTCGGAGGCGGTGATCCGCACCGGCGAACGCGCGCTGGTTATGGTTACGCAGGAGGGCGGAGGATACCGCCCTGCTGAAGTGCGGATTGGGCGAGAAGCAGGCGGTCGGACCGAAGTGCTGGCAGGGCTAGCCGCAGGCGAAGAGGTGGTTAGCTCGGGTCAATTCTTGCTCGATTCCGAAGCCAGCCTCGCCGGTATCGATGTGCGTTCCGTCGAGGACGCACCGACTACTGCCGGTCAAAACGAAGCGCAGGGGGAGGCGGACGAGCCGCGCACCTATCGAGCCACCGGCACGATCGAACGCATCACTGCCCGCAGCATCACCTTGCGGCACGGGCCGGTCAAAGCCCTGGAATGGCCAGCCATGACGATGGGTTTTGCCACTGAAGGTCCGGCTCAGGTTCGCGGTTTCCAACGCGGCGATCAGGTGACTTTCACCTTCATCCAGGCGAGCACCGGTCCGCGCATCGTCTCGATCCGGAAAGCCGGCCAATGATCGCGCGGATCATTGAAAGTTCGATCGCCAACCGCCTGTTCGTGGTCTTGGCGGCGATCGGTCTGGCGCTCGCCGGCTTCTGGGCAGTTCGTACCACCCCTGTCGATGCGCTGCCCGATTTGTCGGATGTACAGGTTGTCATCCGCTCGAACTATGCCGGGCAGGCTCCGCGTATCGTGGAGGACCAGGTCACCTATCCGCTGGCGACGACCATGCTCTCGGTACCGGGGGCGAAGACCGTGCGTGGCTATTCGTTTTTTGGCGACAGCTATGTCTATGTGATCTTCGAGGACGGGACCGATCTTTACTGGGCGCGCTCGCGCGTGCTCGAATACCTTAACCAGGTCCAGAACCGCTTGCCCGAAGGCGTCGAGAGCACGCTGGGCCCTGACGCAACCGGCGTGGGGTGGATCTACGAATACGCCTTGGTCGACCGCAGCGGCGGGCATGACCTTGCGGGACTGCGCAGCTTGCAGGACTGGTTCCTGCGCTACGAGCTGAAGACCATCCCCGGGATTGCCGAGGTCGCCAGCGTGGGCGGCATGGTCAAGCAGTACCAGATCGTTCTCGACCCCTACCGCATGGCCTCATTCGGCGTGACCCACGCCCAAATCGTGAGCGCGATCCAGGCGGGCAATCAGGAGGCAGGCGGTTCCATCGTCGAGATGGGCGAAGCGGAATTCATGGTGCGTTCGTCGGGCTATCTTGGCAGTCTCGATGATTTTCGCTCGATCCCTTTGCGCGCCGAAGCGGGGGGCGTGCCGGTGACGCTTGGCGATGTGGCCAACGTACAAATCGGCCCCGAACTGCGCCGCGGTATCGCCGAACTGAACGGCCAGGGCGAGGTTGCGGGCGGTATCGTCATTCTGCGGCAAGGCGCCGACGCGCGCGGTGCGATCGAGGCGGTGGAGGCAAAGCTCGAACAGCTGCGCGCGAGCCTGCCCGACGGGGTCGAGATCGTCACCACCTATGACCGTTCGCAGTTGATCGATGCCTCGGTCGATAACCTCACCACCAAGCTGATCGAGGAATTCGTCGTCGTCGCGCTCGTGTGCCTGTTGTTCCTGTGGCACGCCCGTTCCGCGCTGGTCGCAGTGGTCACCTTGCCGCTGGGCGTTTTGGCGGCCTTTCTGGTGATGCGCTTCCAGGGCGTGAACGCCAACATCATGTCGCTTGGCGGCATCGCCATCGCGATCGGCGCGATGGTCGATGCGGCGGTGGTGATGATCGAGAATGCGCACAAGCACATCGAGCGCTGGACCGAAGAAAATCCCGATACGGTCATGTCGGCCCAGGAACGTTGGCGGATTGTCGCGGACGCTTCGAAAGAGGTCGGTCCGGCGCTGTTTTTCAGCCTGCTGATTATCACCCTGTCCTTCCTGCCTGTCTTCACTTTGCAGGCGCAGGAAGGGCGGCTCTTCGCTCCGCTGGCCTTTACCAAGACCTATGCGATGGCGGCGGCGGCGATCCTGTCGGTCACGCTGGTTCCAGTGCTGATGGGATGGCTGATCCGCGGCAAGATACCGAGGGAAGACAGCAATCCGATCAACAAGGCGCTTACTCGCGCCTATCGTCCGGGGCTCGACTGGGTGATGCGGCGTCCGAAGGCGACGCTAGTCATCGCAGGACTGATATTCGCGACGACGCTGGTGCCTTTTACCCGGCTGGGCGGCGAGTTTCTCCCGCCGCTCGATGAGGGCGATCTTCTCTACATGCCGAGCGCGCTTCCCGGACTTTCACCGGGGGAAGCTTCGGCCCTGCTTCAGCGGACCGACCGCCTGATCAAAACGGTGCCCGAAGTCGATACCGTTTTCGGCAAGGCGGGCCGCGCTGATACGGCCACCGATCCCGCGCCGCTGACGATGTTCGAGACGACGATCAGCTTCAAGCCGCGTGAGGAATGGCGCGAAGGGATGACACCTGACAAGCTGGTGGAAGAACTCGATCGCGTAGTCCGGGTTCCGGGCCTCGCCAATGTCTGGGTGCCCCCGATCCGCAACCGTATCGACATGCTCGCGACGGGCATCAAGAGCCCCATCGGGGTCAAGGTCTCGGGCGAGGACTTGGGCGAGATCGAACGCGTGGCGCTACAGGTCGAGCAGATTGCCAAGCAGGTGCCGGGTGTCAGTTCGGCCCTGGCCGAAAGGCTTTCAGGCGGGCGCTATGTCGATGTCGATATCAACCGCATGGAAGCAGCCCGCTACGGGCTCAACATCGCCGATGTGCAGCAGATTGTATCGGGCGCGATCGGCGGCGCAAATGTCGCGCGTACGGTGGAGGGGTTGGCCCGTTATCCGGTCAATGTCCGCTATCCGCGCGAGATTCGCGACAGCGTCGATGAGCTGCGCAATCTTCCGGTTCTAACCCCTGCGGGACAGCAGATTACGCTTGGTACAGTGGCGGATGTCCGCGTGACCAGCGGGCCGCCCATGCTCAAGAGCGAGCAAGGCAGGCCGACCAGCTATGTCTATGTCGATGTGCGCGGGCGCGACCTTACCTCGGTGGTGGGCGAGTTGCAGGAAGCAATCGCGGCCGAGGTCGATCTGCCCGCCGGAGTCAGCCTGTCCTATGCCGGTCAGTTCGAATATCTGACCCGCGCCTACGAGCGGTTGCAGATCGTCGTGCCGGCAACGCTGGCGATCATCTTCCTGCTGCTCTATCTGATCTTCCGCCGCTTCGACGAGGCGCTGCTGATCATGGGCACGCTGCCGTTTGCGCTGACTGGCGGATTCTGGTTGCTCTATCTTATGGGATACAACCAGTCCGTCGCCACTGCCGTCGGGTTCATTGCGCTGGCAGGGGTATCGGCGGAATTCGGCGTGGTCATGCTGATCTACCTGAAGGCCGCGCTTGAGCGACGGGAGGGCGATCTTGGTGCCGGCGAGGTATCGGCAGCGATCCGTGAAGGCGCGCTGCTGCGCGTCCGGCCTAAGGCGATGACCGTCGCCGTTATCCTCGCCGGCCTTTTCCCGATCCTGATCGGCACCGGTGCTGGATCCGAGGTGATGAGCCGTATCGCCGCCCCGATGATCGGCGGGATGATCACCGCCCCATTGCTTTCGATGTTCGTACTTCCCGCCGCTTATTTGATGATGCGGCGTCCCCGGACCAACCGGTCCAAACCCCTCGAAGGAGAAGAAGAATGCGTATTACAACCCTCGTGACCCTGCTGGCTGCGCCCTTGGCGCTCGCCGCCTGTGGCTCCGGTGACGATACCGAAATGATGGACGACACGGCCATGGCAGACGGCCAGATGGCAGACGGTCAGATGCCGATGGACGATGGCGATATGCCGATGATGGGATCGGACAGCGCGATGCAGACCGCCAGTGCCGAAGGAACCGTGACCGCCATCGACGCCGATGCAGGAACGATCACTGTCGATCACGGTGCTGTCCCCTCGATCGAATGGCCCGCCATGACGATGGCGTTCGACGCCGACGAGCAGCTGCGTCAGGACGTGGCGGTTGGCGACACGATCTCGTTCGACTTCACAACCGGTGAAGGCGGCAACACGATCACTTCGATCACCAAGCAGTAATTTGCAAACCGGCCCCGGATCGTTTTCCGGGGCCGGTATAATAGGAGAAGTACGATGATGAACGGTGACATGCCAGCGGCCATGATGGGGATCATGGGACTGTTCTGCTTATTGCTGACCATCCTTCTTGTGTTGGGCATCGCTGCGCTGATCAAATATCTCCGGAGCAAGTGAAATGGACCAGTGGGCGAACGCATCCGGCATTAACCGACGTGCCTTGCTGCGACGGGCCGGCACAGCGGCTGCGGGCCTCATGGCTCTTCCCTTGTCTGCGTGCGAAGCGCGAAATTCGCTACTCAATGCCGATGGAGCCGGCGCCAATCCGCTCGCCATTCCCGAGCTCGATCAGGGAATTGTCGAACAAGGCGAGCGGGTCTTTCGACTGTCCATATCCGCGGGGCGGAAGGAATTCGCTCCCGGGGTCGTTTCGCCTACGATCGGAGTGAACGCGCCTTATCTGGGTCCGACATTGGAGATGCGCCGCGGCGAGCGCGTCCGGTTGCATGTCGACAACGGCCTGGACGAAGGAGCCACAGTCCACTGGCACGGGTTCGAGCTTCCCGCCGCCGCCGACGGCGGGCCGCACCAGCTGATCCGCCCCGGCGCGCGCTGGAGCCCATCTTTCGAAGTGCGCCAGCGTACCTCGCTCTATTGGTATCATTCGCACCTGCATCGCGGCACGGGACCGCAGGTCTATGCTGGTCTTGCCGCTCCGATCTATGTCCGTGATGATGAAGAGGACGCGCTGGACCTGCCGAGCGAATACGGCGTGGATGATATTCCGCTTATCGTGCAGGACCGCTTGCTCGATAACTCCGGCAAGCTCCTCTATCCGCATAACATGCATGCGCAAATGATGGGCGTGCGTGGGGATCGAATCTACGTCAATGGCACGCACAACGCGGTGTTTGACGCGCGGACTGGCCTCTTACGTTTGCGCATCCTCAATGGATCGAACGCTCGCTTCTACGATTTTTCGCTGTCCCGCGGTCAGACCATGCAGATCATCGCCAGTGATGGTGGCTTGCTGGAGCGTCCGCATGCGGTCCGCTCGCTCAGGCTCGCACCAGGTGAGCGGACGCAGATCCTCATCGATCTTTCCGAGGGGCGCCCACTCAGTCTTGTGGCGACCAGTCCTGACAATTCGATGGGCATGATGGGCGGCGACGGCGGCGGCATGATGGGCGGCGGTATGATGGGCCGACGCCGCGATGATACCGAGATGGACGAGCCGTTCCGCGTCCTCGATATCAGACCCTCTCGCTCCTCGCCGCGAAGCAATCTGCCGTTGCATCTTGCCGCGTTACCAGCACTCGACCCTTCACTTGCAGTGCGAACCCGGCGGTTTGTGCTCGATATGGGAATGATGGGCGGCGGGATGTCTATCAATGGTGCCAGCATGGACATGAATGTCATCAACGAGAGGGTGCCCGTCGGTCAGTGGGAAATCTGGGAAATCGCCAATGCCTCCATGATGGCGCATCCCTTTCATATTCATAACGCACAGTTCCGCGTGATCGACCGCAACGGCCGCACTCCGCCGCCATTGGAGACTGGTTACAAGGATACGATCATCGTCGACCCGCGCGAGCAAGTGCGCCTGCTATTACGGTTCGAGGAACACACGGACCCGGACCTACCGTATATGTATCACTGCCACATTCTCGAGCATGAGGATGCCGGAATGATGGGGCAGTTCGTCGTCGTGAACAGTTAGGAAGGGTCACCGATGGGCATTAGCCCTGCGGCGATTTTCCGCCGATCTTGTGCAAATGCTCAACCGCTTCTTCCACGCAGTCACCGCACTTCAAATTGGCAGGGACGGCGACGTCGATCTTCTTGGGATAGGGCAAGTCGAGTTCGGCCATGATCCGCTGGAACTCGGAAAGCGAAATTTCGTCGTTCAATCGAGGATTGCGCGTACGCTCTTGCATGATCGTCGAGACCCGGCGGCCTGAATAATCATGCGCGGGATAGACCAATGTGTCTTCCGGCAAAGCGAACAGCTTTTCGCGAACTGACTTGAAAAGGACCGCGGAATCGCCGTTCTGGAAATCGGTGCGACCGCATCCATCGATGAGCAGCGCATCGCCGGTGAAGACCTGCGTATGGCCGCCTTGCTCGATTACGTAACTATGATGCTTGTCGGTATGTCCGGGGGTGAACAGGGCGCGGATGGTTAGATCGCCCACTGATAATGGCGCTTCCTCGCTCACTTCGACATCCGCGCAAGAAAGATTGTCATCGGCCGGATAGGCAACCTCGCACCCCGTCAGGCTACGCAGCCGACATGCGCCAGTGATATGATCGGCGTGGATATGGGTGTCGAGCGTGAAAGCAAGGTTCAGGCCCAGCGCAGCAACCGCCTCCATATCCCTCTCGCAAGTCTCGATTACCGGGTCGAGCAGAACGGCCTCGCCCGTGTTTTCGCACCCGATCAGATAGGTGTAAGTCGACGATTCCGGTTCGACAAGCTGCCTGAAGATCATTGCGCGCCTGCCTCACTTGCATTGAGCAGTGGCAATAAATCGCCTTCACTGACTTCCAGCCCGGACTCGCGTCCTCTTTTCGCTGCGGTGGCGGCGTCACTGTCGTTTTGAAGCGCCCAGGACGCAAGACCCATCAAGCTCGCCCGACGTCCACTGGCGCAGTGAATGGCTACGGGACCGGGAAGCTGTCCAAGCCTGGTCGCAAAGTCCTTCGCGTTCCCAGCCGTCAAATCTGGTGGAGAAACGGGATAATGAAGGTAATCCAATCCGTTTTCGCGCGCTTCTTCCGCTTCTGTCTGCGGGCTCAGCTTTTCGCCTTGCTCACCTGCCTGCCTCAAATTGACGATCGATTTGAAACCAGCGTCCGCAAGGGATTGCAGGTCGTCTGCTGCGGGCGGGAATGTCAGCAGGGAGAGGTTCTTGTCAATTCTGGCGCGGTCCATCGTGCTTTCCTTAAGGTATTTTGAATACGACAATCCAACCTTTGCCTCGCAGCCGGGTTCCGCTGGCCTGTTGCAGCTTTCGCCCCCTTCGATGGCGCAGATCTCGGCCGGTATTTGGAACCGCGCCACCTGCAAATGCCGACCGCATGCGTTCCAACCGGGAGCGGTCGACCTGACATCAAATCGCGCACGGTAGAGTTATCGCGGTTATCTCGGGGCGCGCGAAGAAGAATGATACTGAACGATCTTCCATCCATCAGCGTCGTGAGCCAGAACCGAGGTGGCAATGCCTTCGCGATCGATCACGCGTCCGTCGGCAAGTTCAATCCGGTAAGTGTATGTTTCGCGGCCAAACGCCATGTGCCCCATTCGCGTCACCGCAAGAGTGGGATTGCCAAAGGTGAAGCTGGTAATCGCATCAAGTTCGGGGCCAAGATGATGTTCCATATAATGCGTGAAGCTGCCTTCATCCTTGCCGTTTTCATAGATGAAGGAGTCCTCGGCAAACAGCGCGGCCATGGCATCCGCATCGCGCGCTGTCAGCGCTTGACGGTAGGAGGTGAGCGCTGCTTCCGCTCCGGCGATATCATCGTTCATGGCAGCCATATGCGCGGCATGGTCCATCGGCTTCGTAGTTGCCTGTTCGGCATGTGCTGAATGATCCATGGATTGCGCCATTGCCGGCACGCCATTTGCGATCATGACCAGAGCGGCCACGCTTAAGGTCAGTTTGTTACGCATAATATTTCCTCTTTTTAGAACCAAAACCGCAAACCGATGACGTAGTTTGTTACGCTCGGGTCTTCTCCATTGGCGCGGGCATAATCGGCGCTTTGGCCGACCCGCCATTCTTGTTCGACGCCAATGTATGGCGCAAATTCTCGGGCAAATTCATACCGAAGACGAATTCCAAGCTCGACCGTATCGAGGCCAGATCCAATCCCAAGCTCGGGAATGTCCTGCGCCGATAAGTTCACTTCCGCGCGCGGCTGCAAGATCAACCGCTGTGTTATTCGCTGGTCCAGTTCGGCTTCGATCCTCGCTGTCAGATCACCCTTGCTGGACAGAAATGCAGCGGCATCGATCTCGAATTGATAAGGGGCGAGACCTTGGATCCCGATGACTGCATAAGTCCGGTCGCGGGGAGCAAAATCCTGCCGCACCCCGGCTTGCAAATCGAAGAAAGGAGCGATGGCGCGGCTATAAAGCGCTTGCACCTCGGCCCCTTCGATTTCTTCATCGAAGCTGCCTTCGCCCTCTGATTTGAACCACAACTTGTCGATATCCCCGCCGTAATAACCTTGGACATCCCACAGGTAGCCATCCCCGCCTTCGCGAGCCCGATACTCGACGCGATCGCCCTGAAACCAGAAATAAGTCTGACCGCCTTGTTCATGGCGAAGTTGAGCGCGACTGGCGCGCATTGCCTCTGCACCCCAAATCGCATCGGCAGCGCGCGGCGGGCCTGATCCGGCCGAGGCGGGTGGCGGCGAACTGGGAATGGGCATCGTCATTGTGCCGTGATCCATCTGCGATTGACCGTGCGCGGCAGGTTGATCAGTTGCTTCCAGGACTGAATCATCTGGAGGCGCCACCCGGCCAGTGTCATGCCCCATCGCTGAATGGTCCATTTGGGAATGGTCAGTGTCATCCGGATCGGGCGTTTCTACCTGTGCGGGGGCGGGTGTTGGCTCCGGGTCCGGCATCGTATGGCCGGCATGCTGGGCCATAACGGGCGTCGCAGTACCGATGAGCAGGATTGCAAGCAGGGTTTTCATCCGTGCTCTCCCACGCGCTCTTGCTCCGGCGCATCGCCTTGCGGAGCTACAGTCACGATCTGAAACATGCCGGCGTGCATGTGATAGAGGAGGTGGCAATGAAAAGCCCAGTCACCGCTCTCGTCAGCTGTCAGATCGAATGAGGCACTACCGCCCGGTTGCACTATAACCGTGTGTTTTTGTGGCTGTCGGTCGGCCGGCGCCCCGTTGACCAATTCGAAGAAGTGGCCGTGGAGATGGATCGGGTGAGCCATCATTGTATCGTTGACGAGCTTGACCCGCACCCGCTCGTTATAAGCAAAGCGGATCGGGTCTTCGCTAACGGATGAGAACTTCTTGCCGTCAAACGACCACATGAATCGTTCCATGTTGCCGGTCAGGTGGATCTCCATCTGGCGGGAAGGTGTTCGCAAATCGTCATTGGGCTCAAGAGCAACGAGATCGCGATAGGTCAGAACCCGATGTGGAACCTTGTCCAAACCGATGCCTGGATCTCCCGTTCGGTCCACCGGGTTCATGGCAACCATGTCGATTCCAGGCCCGACTTCGACATCCGGCGGCAGCATGGAAGTTTCGCGCATGTTCATGCCTTCCATATTCATCGCTTCCATCGGTTCAGGCTGCTGCGTGGAAGCTGGATTTTGAGGCCCGTGTCCCATCGCTGCATGATTCATTCCGTCCATTTCACCACTTGCGCCGTGATCCATTCCGCTCATGCCCATATCGGCCATGGTGAGAAGCGGTGCGTCACGAAGTGCCGGGACCGGCGCGCGCGCACCGGGCCGACTTGCCAGGGTCGCTACCGCCATGCCCGATCGGTCCATAGATTCAGCTACGATCGTCATGGCTTCGCCGGTTGGCTCAACGATAAAATCATAGGTTTCCGCCGTGCCGATTTGGAACTCTTCGACCGGGACCGGGCGCACATTCTGCCCATCTGCTGCTACGATATGAATACGGGCGCCGGGAATGCGGACGTTAAAAAAGGTCATCGCACTCCCGTTGATTACTCGGATGCGTACCCGTTCTCCGGGATTGAAGAGGAACTCGAGGCCCTCCATCGGACCATGTCCGTTGGCCAAATATGTGTAGGTCGAACCTGTCACATCGAGGATGTCCGTTGGCATCATCCTCATTTCCGCCCACATGCGACGATCTTCGCCGCTCAATGGGTAGTCATCTGTCCAGGTAGTCCGCTGGTAGTTGAAATAGCCCTCGCCTTTCTTCAACTTGTCCATGATCGTGTGCGGATGCATCGGCGTAAATTCGCTGAGCAGCAGGACATAGTCGCGATCAGCCTGCACCGGATCAGGACCGGCCGGTTCAATGACGATTGGTCCATAATGGCCCGCCTGTTCTTGCAAGCCTGAATGACTGTGCCACCAGTAGGTCCCCGTTTGACGGATGGGCGGAAGGTCATAAGTGAAAGTCTCCCCCGGCCTGATTCCGGGAAAGCTCACGCCTGGAACACCATCGAACTGGAACGGGAGCAAAAGGCCGTGCCAATGGATCGAGCTATCCTCGTCAAGCGTGTTGGTAACGTTGAGGCGTACTGCCTCGCCTTCCTTCAAACGTACGAGCGGGCCAGGCACGCTGCCATTGACTGCTATGGCATGGCCGCGTCGCCCTTGCACGACGCGCGGTCCCTCTCCGATGGTGAGGTCGATCGATGCTCCGGAAACTTCATCGAACCCGGCGCGAATGTGTCGACCATTCAAGCTTGCTCCGCGGGCCCAGGCGGGTGTGAAGGCCGCGGCACCCAACAATCCAGCAGCGCCGGCCCCTGCACCCAGAAGACTTCTTCGGTTCATCGTCAGCATGTGATTTCCTGCAGATTTCATATGCTGGATGTTACGCGCTCGATCCTCCTTCCCCTCATGCAATATCAAGTTTTTTTCTGAGGGTGTTTCGCGCTCGATAGACCAGACCTTCCACGGCCTTCTCGGTAATGCCTAGCAGTACCGCCGCTTCTTTCTGACTGCGGCCGTCTATTGCAACGAGTATGAGCGCTTCGCGCATACGCAAGGGAAGCTTCTGAATTTCGGCATAGGCGGCATGCAAAGATTGCCTGTCCGAGGCTTCCACTTCCGGCGAGGGGGTCTCGTCCGCAACGATTTCAAAAGATGACGCCTTGCCAAAGCCCAAAAACTGGGCCGCCTTTCTTCGGCGCAATTTGTCACGGCATTTGTTCAGCGTGATCGTGGTGAGAATTGGAAGCACGGGTCGTCTCGGGTCAAGACGCGCACGCGCGATCCAAGCCGATGCCAGCGCATTCTGAACCGCATCCTCAGCCTCTTCACGAATGCCCACCATCCGTAGGGATGTTGCCAGTAATCGAGGCAGATGTGGCTCTACAAGATTGGTAAATGCGCGGCGATCGCCTGCGATGACCATGGCGACCAGTTCAGATTCCTGGGCGTGGGGGATCCGGGACACCCCGCCGTCATTCCGGCGGTGAACCGGTCAATGACCGGGAAACCTGCTGATCGAATTCGCGCTGCTGTTGCGGATCGAGAATGGAGCGCATTGCGAACACATGGCGGATGGTCGCTTTCTGTAATTCACCCATGCTGGCGTGGACCTGGTCGATAGCGGCACTGACTTCAGGTCCGTATTCATGTTCCTTGTCCATCGCTGCAGCCAGCTCCGCGTTCGCGCGTCGCACTTCCATTTCGAGCTGCGCGTTTTCTAGGGCATGACGCTCTTCAAGCTCGTCCAGCAAGGTTTCCTGCTCTGGATTAAGTTCGAGCTGTTCGTGTACGAATTCGTGAAGGCCGCCGGTTTGCTCTGGGGCAAACCATCTTTCGGCTGCTGTCGCACCCAGAAAGCCTGCCAAGGCGGCGAACAAGATGGCCAGCGCGATCTGCAGTTTCAAATGCTTCATGAATCGACATGCAGCAAGGCTGCGGGTGAGAGCCGCGCGTCGTTAAAAACCTGGTACGAGGCGTCCTTCGCGTAAACCGACGGCTGTACGGTCAGTGTCCCGACGCCCAGCCCAATTACGAACAGGCCCACGAAAAGTGCACTTCGCATCGTGCGTTCCCGCCGCGCTGTCGCAGCGCCCACGCGTTCCCACACGCCTTCCATAAGTCCGCTGCTCGACAAATCCAATGAAGTGTCGTTCGCAAGAGCATGCAGAACAGGTTCCAGTTTTTGTGTCACGTGCGGTGGCCGACCCTTCGCTTGATAATCGTTTCCATTACGTCCCGTCTGCCAGCTTCCCTCAAAAATTTTTGATGAGGGAAGGCCGCACGGGCTGCGTAACAGCAAGCATAAGGCCCGTTAACCCGCCGTGAAAGACCAACAGCCGAAATGAAATTAGCCCATATCTTCATGCTCATTTGCGCAGCCTTTCTTTCGGCTAGCCCGGCTCTTGCGCACGGCGACGAAGTTCACGGTGACGCGCCAAGCGCGCAGGTGCCCGCGCAACCGGACAAGATGGCAGGCAAGGAGGGTATGCACAGTTCGCAGATTGCACCAGGCGAACCCGTCCCGGGCGAAGGAAGCGCTGGCAGCAACGCAAGTGAACGCGAAAGCGACAACGCAGGCTTATTCGCATTTTTGACCAAATTGCATCCAGCCACTGTGCATTTCCCGGTGGCCCTGTTCCTGATGGCGGCGCTGGCTGAGCTGTTTATGCTTCGTGGCAAGGACACTGTGGAGCCGGCCATTAGTGTTCTGATCTACGGCGGCGCAGCTGGCGGGATACTCGCGGCAACCTTCGGATGGATACACACCGGCTTATGGTTTGGCGGCGACACGGTGATGCAAATTCACCGATGGAACGGAATGCTAATCGCTATCCTTGGCCTGGCGCTTGTTCTGATTGTGAGGCGAACAAGTGCCACGAGGACTTCGCTGCGGGCAGGTCTGTTTCTCATGACCCTCCTTATCCTCGTCCAAGGGTTTCTTGGCGGTGAACTCGCGCACGGACAAAACCACCTTGGCCTCTCTTGGCTCTGAAGGAAATTCCATGACATTTGGCCCATTCTCCAAGACCCCCGCGGCTTTGCTACTCGGCGCTGCACTGTTCGGGCTCGCTGCCTGCGACCAGCAATCTGCGTCGCCGACAGAGAGCGACGGTGCTGTCGCACCTGACGACGACGTGCTTTCAGAAGTTGTGCCTGAGTCTGGCGAGAATGGCTCTATCCCGGGAAGCGCAAGCGGACCGGCGACAGTCACGCCCGAGCCGTCGAGCAGCCCCGCCACCGCAGCCAAGCCTCGGCCATCGCCTGCACCTGCCAGAAGCCCGGCAATTCCACCGCCTACCCCAGTAGAACCAGAAGTCACCGGACCGCCCGATCCCCATGCCGGTCATGATATGGGATCGATGTCCGAACGCGACATGGACGATATGAGAGGGGGGCACGAATGAATGCCTGTTTTCCAGACGAGCCAATGCGCAGGAGCGCCGAGCTGCACCACCGCTAGGGTTGGTTACACTGTCCGCCTGTACCAGTGCGCTGAGGAGGGAGATAAGCCGTGATTGCTGGATCGAAGCGAAAAACAATCGTCAGGTGGGGGTGGACACTCGGCACCTTCCTGCTGCTGAGTTATCTGATCTGCGTGGGCTTTGGCCTGCTTTCTCCCGACCGTTTCCACATGCATGAAGCCTGGGCTCCACTCCTGCCCGGCTTTGAGTGGATAACCTGGCAAGGCTTTATCGCAGGAGCTATCGGCAGCTTCCTTTATGGCTGGTACATCGCCATCCTGATCGTGCCGCTCTACGCGTTTTTCGGACGGGAGAAGAGCGCTTGATCACGGCCCTCCTTCTTTCGACAGCACTGTTCCTGGGTGCGATACTCTCGCACCTGTCAATCTTGCAGCGAGGCCATGAATGGCTCGGCAAGAGCGACAGCCTTGCGACCAAAGCCGCAGTCTCCCTGCTGGTATTATTTTCTCACCTGATCGTCGCTGCTTCGACAAGGTCTCCGCGATGGGCTGGATGGATTACTTCTATTTCTCGCTGATCAATATCACCACGCTTGGTCTTGGGGACATCTACCCGACCCAACACCTGCGGGTCATAGCAGGTGTTGAAGCACTCACCGGCTTCGCGCTTATCAGCTGCTCGGCGCAGCTTTTCTGGTCCATGACAAAGAAAGGGGACAAACAATGAATCAATCGAAAACCCATTCTGGCGGTGGAGGGAATTATGTTCGCTTCATGCTGATGATCGCGACCTCGACCGTCGTCATGTACGGCCTGATGTATTTGAACACCTATTCCATCGATCACGTCTTCTTCAGCGAGACACGCTTCTGGATGGCATTTGTCATGGGCGCTGTAATGGCTGTCATCATGCTCGCTTTCATGTGGTCAATGTATGGCAACATCAGCAAGAACTTGATCATCCTCGGAGTTGCCGCAGTCGTATTTTCGCTCGCCCTGTGGCTGGTTCGTTCGCAAACGACAGTTGCAGATATCAATTACATGAAGGGGATGATCCCGCATCACTCCATCGCCGTTATGACCAGCGAACGCTCGAATCTACGAGATCCGCGTGTCAGGAAGCTGGCACAGGACATTATCGTCGCCCAGCGCCGCGAAATTGCCGAGATGCGCTACCTGATCGAGGACATTTCCGAGAACGGCCCACGACCAACCGAAAAAGTACAGGAGCAAGCACAATGACAAAAACAATTACGATTGGCCTGCTCGCTCTGGGACTGGCAGCTTGTAATTCGAATTCCGCGCCGGGCAATGATCGTCGCGCAGATTTGGAATCGCCACCGGAAGCCGCACCGCAGGAAAATGCGGCGTCTGCGCTCGCCAATGCCGCTCCCGGGTCGCTTTACCCCGGCATTTTGACCGAAGCGGATGTGGCCAGCATCGGTGGTGCGGGCGGGCGGTGCGTATTTCGCATGGACCGCGTGGGCTACCCGACCTTCGTCTATGGCGGCACCAAACGGGAGGGCACCCTCAAGCTGAATGGGAAGCTAGTGATGATCCCCGCGACCGAGGACCAATCTTTCACCGGCGAGGGCCTGACAGTCGAGATGCGTGAAGGCGAAGGAACCGATGACGAAGCTACGATGATTGTCCGGATATCTGGAGCTTCAAACGAACTCGGGTTCCGTGGATTTTCGAACTGCGCCAGTTAAGCTGCAAGCAGTCGTTCCCTCGTATCCGTCGAATTGCAGGGTTACATAGGAAGATGGGGGTCTCGCGCCCGAACTAATTGGCGCGAGACCTCCGGCGAAATTCAAGAAGGAGGCGTCCATGAGCGAAGACAGGTCACACGCAAACGATAGGGGCGGCGAGCCGGTCCTTGAGGGTATCGCGGTCGACCCAGTTTGCGGCATGGATGTTAAGATCGACGGTGCGAAACACGTCACTGAGCACGACAATGTCCAGCATTATTTCTGCTCATCGCGCTGCCATGATAAGTTTCGTGCAGATCCCGAACTGTACTTATCGGGCGAGCACCTGAACGCCGTCGAGGATATGCCCGAGGGCACGATCTACACCTGTCCGATGCATCCCGAGATCCGCCAAACTGGCCCAGGCTCCTGCCCGATTTGTGGCATGGCGTTGGAACCGGAAACGGTGTCATTGGATGATGGGCCCGATCCCGAGCTTGTCGATATGCGCCGCCGCTTCTGGTGGAGCGCGCTGCTGACGCTGCCGCTCTTTGTCTATGCGATGAGCGACATGATCCCATGGCTCAGTTTCGACCAGTTGATCGAACCTGCCCGGGCGCAATGGGCGCAGTTCGTCCTCGCCACTCCAGTGGTGTTGTGGGGCGGCTGGCCATTCTTCGTCCGCGCGTGGGGATCGCTGAAAACACGCAACCTCAACATGTTCACACTGATCGGTATCGGCGTTGGGATCGCTTATCTGTTCAGTCTGGTGGCGACCGCGATGCCCGAGCTGTTTCCACCGGCCTTCCGCGATCATTCCGGGCGGGTGGGCGTTTATTACGAAGCGGCAGCGGTCATCACCACACTGGTCTTGCTGGGCCAGGTATTGGAACTGAAAGCTCGCGGTTCAACGTCGAGCGCATTGCGAGCTCTGCTCGAGTTGGCACCGCCGTCAGCCGTGAAAATCTTCGGGAGCGGCGACGAGCGGGAGGTGCCGCTCGACGAGCTAGAGTCCGGCGACCGACTGCGTGTTCGCCCCGGAGATAAGGTTCCCGTGGATGGAGAGATCGAGGAAGGGTCGAGCGCCATCGACGAATCAATGGTCAGCGGAGAACCGCTTCCGGTGAAAAAGGCTGCTGGCGACACGGTGATAGGCGGGACAGTCAATCAGACCGGCGGGTTCATCATGCGGGCCACGAACGTGGGCAAGGACACGATGCTGTCCAAAATCGTCCAGATGGTGGCCGAGGCGCAGCGTAGCCGCGCACCGATACAGCGTTTGGCCGATCAAGTCGCGGGCTGGTTCGTGCCCGCCGTGGTAATGGTCGCCGTCGTCACATTTGTTGTTTGGGCGATTTGGGGTCCCGCTCCCGCGCTTACCTATGCGCTGGTCAACGCGATCGCGGTCCTGATTATCGCGTGCCCGTGCGCATTGGGTCTTGCGACGCCGATGTCGGTGATGACGGGGACGGGCAAGGGTGCGCAGCATGGGATCCTTATCCGTAATGCCGAAGCATTGGAGACGCTGGAGAAGATCGATACACTGGTCGTCGACAAGACCGGCACCTTGACGATGGGCAAGCCCGATCTGGTGGCGGTGAATCCTGTCGAGGGCATCGACGAAGCCGAGTTTCTTGCCGCAGTCGCCGGGGTCGAGATGGGCAGCGAGCATCCATTGGCTCATGCGATAGTCGAGGGCGCGCGGTCACGCGGGGTGTCGCCGGCAGATGCGACCGATCTTGCCTCGACTACGGGCGAGGGTGTCGAAGCCGACTTGAACGGTCGCCAGGTCGCGATCGGGAACGAAAAGATGATGCGCCGGGTCGGGATCACCGACGAAAGCTGGCTGGGTTCAGCCGAAGCCGGACGGACGAAGGGCCAAACGGTAATGTTCGTCGCTTTCGCCGGGAAGCCCGCTGGTCTGATTGCCGTAGCGGACCCGATCAAACCCACCAGCGCAAATGCCATCGCCGCGCTGCACGCGCGCGACATTCGCGTAGTCATGTTGACCGGTGACAGCCGCGGAACTGCCGATGCGGTCGCGCGGGAAATGGGAATCGACGAGGTTCACGCCAACGTCTCGCCCGAAGACAAGCACCGCGAGGTCGAGAGGCTGAAATCCGAAGGGCGCCGGGTTGCCATGGCAGGTGACGGAATCAACGATGCCCCCGCACTCGCAGCGGCCGACGTCGGTATTGCCATGGGAACCGGCACAGATGTCGCGATCGAAAGTGCCGGCGTAACGCTGGTGCGCGGCGATCTGACCGGCGTGGTGCAAGCTATTGTCCTGTCAAGGGCGACGATGCGCAACATTCGGCAAAACCTGTTTTTCGCTTTTGCCTACAACACGCTTGGCATTCCGGTTGCCGCAGGGGTGCTGTTCCCGGCTTTCGGGCTATTGCTGAATCCGATGATTGCTGCAGCGGCAATGAGCCTGTCGTCAGTCTCGGTGATTGCCAATGCGTTGCGACTGCGCGGTCTGCGATTGTCGACCAGCGACGGCGTCGCAGAACAGCCCGCCTGATGAAAGCGTTGATGAAACTCGATAGACCCGAAACCTGGCTGGCGATTCACGGCTACCTGATCGCGTTCCTCTGGGAAATGCTGCAGATGCCGTTCTATGCGATGGGCCGTCTCTCAGCATGGGAAACAACCATCAATTGCAGCCTCGCTTCACTCGGTGAGGCGGGCATTATGGTATTTGCCTATTTCGTTGCATCATGGACGGTCAACGATCGCTATTGGCTAAGTAGCCGTAACCGAAAGCCGGTCATCGCCTTCCTTGTGACAGGATTGGTCATCACGCTGGTGGTAGAGCACTTCGCAACGGGCGCAGCTTGGGGGTGGAGATATTCTGCGAACATGCCCACCCTTTTCGGTATCGGCATGGTGCCGATCGTAATGTGGACCGTTGTCCCTCTCATCGCGCTTGGTCTGGCATCGCGCTCCGTAGCCCACCGAATTGAACGGTAACGGTACACAATATCGGCTTTGCTATCCGCAACAGGAAGATTCGTACCCCTCTTCTCGGGCCTCTTGGATCGGCGGGCATGGTATATCACCAAACGAGCAGAACACGCAACAATCGCCCTCAAGTGGTTTCAAGCGCACTTGGCAGTGCGGGCAGGTATAGAAAAACCAGCACGCGTTCGTAGGCATGGTCTCTGTCGTGGATCGACCGCACTCAGGGCAGGTAATGGTCGAACAGAACTGCATCAGGTGCCTCCTATCCACCGCATCAGCGGTTGTTCAAACAATTCCCAGGTGGCCGAAATCAAGATAACAACCGTCGCAGCAATCAGGACGATCCTAGTCGTTTTTATCCGCGATGAGGCTTCGCAATTATCGACCGAACAGCCACGCGATATTCGTATGTGAAACACCCAGGCGAGCGTGAGGATGATAATGGCGGCGATGGTCAGCGGCCAATGGTAGGGAACGAGAAAACCTAAAGCCCCCGACCCGATACCGAAGGCTGCCAGTGCCAAAGGCAAAACGCAGCAGGCCGCGCCCGAGATCAATGCGGCCAGACCGGTGAAGGTACTGCTCACAGCGAGAACGCGCTCGCCCGGTTGCGCCGCTTCAATTTCGCCAAAAACTCGATCGGTCACGTTTGAACTCCGTTGATCCATGGCCTATTGCCACCTGTAGCGACTACAGGATCAAGGAAATTCGACATGGCAAATTGGTCGATCGGCGAACTCGCTAGAAAAACCGGGGTGCATGTCGAAACCATCCGCTACTTCGAGAAGGTCGGCTTGCTTGAAGCACCTGGACGGACCGAAGGCGGACACAGGGTGTTCGGCGACAGGCATCTGCGATCGCTCAAGTTCATCAAGCGCGCGCGCGAACTGGGATTCTCGCCCCAAGAAGTGCGCGCTCTGCTCGATATGGGCGGCCCGGAAGACGCTTGTTGTGACGAAGTTCGCGATATCGCGGTCCACCACCTCGAAGACGTGCGCCGGAAGATAAAAGACCTCAAGCGGCTCGAAGATCTGCTGGCCTCCACCGTCGACAGATGTTCCGGTTCGCATGTGAGCGACTGTGCAGTGATCGATATGCTGGAGGAGCCGTTGGTCTAAAGCATATAGCCTATATCCGAAGCGCCCGTCGGATATGCGAACATGGTAGTCTTTAGATCCTCCACCGTCAGCCCGTGCCGAATCGCCAGGCCGAAAATGTTGATCACCTCGTCCGCATGCGGCCCGACGAGATGGGCCCCGAGGATTTTGCCCGAACCGTCTTCAACCAATGTCTTGTAACCATAAACGGGTTCGTTGACCCGTCTTGCGGTAAACCAATCCGAGGCGCGACCGCACTTAACCTCAAAGCTTCGGCCTTCCTCGTTCGCCTCTTCTTCGCTCAACCCTACGCGAGCGAGGGAAGGAAGCGTGAAAGCGACACTTGGCACCCCGGTGTAGTCGGGCTTCTTGTGATTGCCCTCGATAAGATTGGCCGCAACCACCTTCGCATCGTGGCTCGATACCGGAGTAAGCGGGGGTCCGTTCGAAGCAGCATCGCCTGCCGCATAGACTGCCAAATTGCTTTCGCTTTGCAGAAAAGCGTTCAGGCTGAGCCTGCCATTCTGGGTAGCTATGCCCGCCGCATCGAGATCGAGTCGATCAAGGGCAGGAACCCGCCCTGCAGCGTGAACGACGAGATCGGCATCGAATTGTATTACCCTGCCGTCACCTTCGGCGTGAACGACATAGTCGTCACCATGTCGTTCTATCGCAGCGACGTTCAAACCGGTCTCCACACGTACTCCGATCCGATCAAAGGCATCCATCAGCCAGCCCATCAGTTCCGGCTCGAAGCCGGTCAGCATTCGGGGGCCCCGTTGCACCACGGTAACCTGTGCTCCCGCACGCGCAGCGATATGCGCAAACTCGGCAGCGATGTAGCCACCGCCCACAAGGACAATTCGCTTTGGTAAGACCGCCAGCGAGAGGAAGTCCTCGTTATCGACGAGGTGTTCTTCGCCCGGAATGTCGAGACGCCTTGGCTTGGCCCCCGTGGCGATGAGAAAATTGCTGGCGGTCAATTCTCGCTCGCCAACGCGCAGCCGATTGGAGCCGGAAAAGCTTGCGGTGCCGTGCAACGTGGCGATGCCAGCCTCTCTATATCGCTGCTCATGCTTTTCTGGCACCGGATCAGTGAAGCCGCGCTTGAAATCGACAAGTTCGGGCCAGTCTATACGGACTTCCCCTGCAACTCCGTGGGGAGCCATGCGTTGCTGCGCGTCGATCACTTCCACACCGGCCACCAACATTTTTTTGGGGTCACAACCTCTAAGTGCGCAAGTCCCACCAAAGGGTTTCTCATCGATAACCGCAACGCTTTTACCGGCTTTCGCTACACGCATCGCGCATACCATCGCCGCTGTTCCTGTCCCGATTACTGCCAGATCATAGTCCATATTAAATCTCCTGACCGACCAATGAATCTGGAGGGGCTACGGGTTTCAGAATTAATTAATTTCGAGAGATTGGGGCCACTGCTCCGCATGGCTGTCGTGTAACGACGTGTCTGCAAGGGGACCAATCGACAGCAGTGGAAATCCAACGCATCAACCAACGTCGCAAGCATGAATCGTTGCGTTATGACTAATCCATCGGCAGGTAGAAACGATGGGGCAAGCCGCCGACAAAATTGAAGAATTCATTGCGGCCTGGCGTGAAACCGGTGGGTCGGAGCTGGCGAATACGCAGAGCTTCATCAACGGTCTTTGCGATCTTATAGGCGTCCCAGCGCCTGACGGCAGCAAGCCTCAAGACTCCGAAAACGATTATGTATTCGAGCGCCGCGTATTCGCTGATAATGGCGATGGCACCACGAACTTTGGTCGGATCGACTGCTATCGTCGGGGAGCGTTTATCCTCGAAGCGAAGCAAGGTTCGGATGCTGACCGTAGATCGGCCGAAGCGGGCGATGAAGACCTCGATCTGTTCGGCCAGTCCGCCGCTCGGCGGATGAAACGCGGCACGGCGCGGCGGGGCACGGGTGGATGGACCGCCGCGATGATCGCGGCGAAAGGACAGGCAGAGCGCTATGCGCGCTCGCTGCCAGTTGACCACGATTGGCCACCGTTCCTGATCGTTACTGATGTAGGCTATTGCCTCGATATATGGGCGGACTTTTCCGGCACGGGCAGGGCTTACACGCAGTTTCCCGATCGCGCCCGATATCGCATCATGTTGGAAGACCTGCGTGATCCGGAAGTGCGTGAGCGATTGCGCTGCATTTGGATTGATCCGCTCAGCCTTGATCCTGCAGCGAAAGCGGCGCGCGTCACCCGCCAAATCGCGGATCTATTGGCCAAGGTGGCGAAGCGGCTCGAAGCTCGTGATCACAATCCTGAGCGTGTCAGCGGCTTCCTCATGCGGCTGCTGTTCCCATGTTCGCCGAAGACAGCAAGCTGATCCCTGAGGAGAGTTTTACCGGCCTGCTTAAGGCGCAGCGACAGCATCCCGAACACCTCGCGCCGCAGTTGTCTGCCCTTTGGCAGGCGATGGACAAGGGCGAGTTCGCGCCCGCGCTCGGCGTGCCGGTCAAGCGGTTTAACGGCTATTTGTTTAAGGATCGCACCGCGCTCGACCTCGAAGCGGACGAGCTGGAAGTGCTGATACAGGCGGCGGAACATAAGTGGACGGAGGTCGAACCGGCGATCTTCGGCACACTGCTGGAACGCGCATTGAACCCAAAGGAACGGGCCAAGCTCGGTGCGCATTACACGCCGCGCGCCTATGTCGAACGATTGATCGCGCCCACCATCATGGAGCCGCTGCGTGCCGACTGGGATGGTGTTCGCACGGCGGCCGCCAGTTTGATCGATGATGGCAAAGCCGATGCCGCACGCCTGCTGGTGGAACAGTTCCACACGCGCCTAGCGGGCACAAAGGTGCTTGATCCGGCCTGCGGCACGGGCAACTTCCTGTATGTTGCTATGGCGCGGATGAAGGAGCTGGAAGGCGAGGTGCTGGACCTGCTGGAGGAGCTGTCATCTAGCGATACCGAGAAGCAGTATGTTGCCGACCTCACCGGTCACACCATCACCCCGGAAAACTTTCTCGGGCTGGAGATCAACCCGCGCGCGGTCGAGATTGCGCAGCTGGTCCTCTGGATCGGTTATCTGCAGTGGCACTTCCGCGTAAACGGGCAGGAGCGGATGCCGAACGAGCCAATCCTCACCGGCCTGCGCACCATCGAACACCGTGATGCGCTGATCGACTATGACAGGAAGGTGCTGGAGCGCGACGAAGACAACCTGCCGGTTTCTCGTTGGGATGGCGAAACGATGAAGCCGCATCCGGTCACCCGCAAACCGGTGCCGGATGAGACCGCGCGCGTGGAAAGCTGGCTTTATCCGAACCCAAAAGCGGCCAAGTGGCCCAAGGCGGAATTCATCGTCGGCAACCCGCCTTTCATTGGCGGAAAAGACGTGCGCGAAAGGCTTGGCGATGGCTACTTCGATGCGCTGTTCAAGGTGTCCGACTTGCCCGAAAGCGCGGACTTCGTCATGCACTGGTGGGACCGCGCGGCCGCCGCAGTGCGCGCCGGCAACGCCCGCCGTTTCGGTTTCGTTACCACCAATTCCATTACGCAGGTTTTCAGCCGCAGGGTCACGGCAAAGCATCTCGACGCCAAGAAAGGCATCGCCATTGCCTATGCAATTCCCAACCATCCATGGGTGGACGAGAAGGATGGCGCCGCAGTGCGTATCGCAATGACCGTTGGCGTTCCAGCGACCACGCAGAGCGGAGGGTTATTGCGCAAGGTGAGCGACGAGAGCGGTGCGCCCGACACCATCCTATTCGCAGAAGAAACGGGCCGTATTGGTCCGGATCTGCGGGTCGGGGCAGATATGACCAAGGCGGTTGCGCTGAAGGCGAATGCCCGTATCGCTTCGCGTGGTGTGCAGCTGATGGGCTCAGGCTTCATCGTTACACCTGAACAAGCGGAGCGGCTCGACCTGCCATCACTCGAAATCGCGCACGGAGACAACGAGGTTAAACCCCGTATCCGTTCGGGTATCGGTAACGAGCCGCAGGTCATTTTTGATTACCGCAATGGCAAGGACCTGATGGCCCGCCCGCGCGGGGTCATGGTCATCGACACCTACGGCCTGAGCGAAACGGAACTGCGTGAGCGGCACCCGGCTGTCTGGCAACATCTCGGCAGCGAAGTCAGGCCGCAGCGCGATGGTCAGGCTGCCAAAAGCAAGACGAGCGACGCCCAAGCCTATGCCCGTGACTGGTGGCTCTTTGGCAAAACGCGCCCCGAGATCCGTAATGCCCTGCGCGGGTGCGAACGCTACATTGCCACCGTAGAGACGGCGAAGCACCGCGTTTTCCAATTCGTTCCGAATGGGATTGTTCCGGACAACAAGCTTATCTCGATAGCCTCTGCCGATGCATTCGATCTCGGAGTGCTCTCGAGCCGTATTCATGTGCCGTGGGCGCTCGCTACCGGGGGAAGGTTGGGCATGGGAAACGATCCAGTATATGTAAAATCACGCTGTTTCGACCCATTCCCGTTCCCGGCCGACGTGCCCGAACCGCTTGCAAACACCGTCCGAACCGAGGCGGAAGCGCTCGACGCGCTGCGCAAGCGTGTGCTCGCCGAACACGACGATCTGACCCTTACCAAGCTTTACAATGTGCTCGAAGCCTTGCGCTCCGGCCGCGCGCTGACCGACATCGAACGGGACATTCACGACCGCGGCCTCGTCACTCTGATCCGCCGCCATCACGACGCAATCGATGCCGCCGTGGCCGAAGCCTACGGTTGGCCGGCAGACCTGCCGGAGGAAGAAATCCTTACTCGCCTCGTCGCGCTCAACCGCGAACGCGCCACTGAGGAATCCCGCGGCCTGATCCGCTACCTGCGCCCCGAATTCCAAGACCCGGGATATCGCGCACCGATCAGCGAAAGGCTTGATCTTGGTGAGGCCCAGGTGCCGTTGCCGGACAATGTCATCGCGTGGCCGAAGGACTTGCCGGAGCAAATCGGCGCGGTTCAGTCCATTCTCTCTTCGGCGAACCAACCCCTTGCGGCGCAGGACATTGCACGCGCCTTCAAGGGCAAACGGGCAGCAACCATGCGACCGGTTCTGGATGCGCTTGCAGGTGTAGGATTGGCGCGTCGCACAGGAGAGGGCAAGTACGCAGCCTAGGGCGACCGGCTAACAAATCTAGTTAATTGTGCCGCCTCTTTGGGGTGACCTGATAGTCCATCCTACAATGCACTCCATGAAAGGAGTGCTTAGCATGAAAGATGAACACGCTCATGGCGCGCCGGGCAAAATTCAGCGCGCCGGCGAGGACGTCGGAGATGACGCCGGGCCTAGTGCAAAAGGAGTCTGCGAGAATACCCGCACGCGTCACAATCCGACGCGGACAATGTCTACAAGCGAACGCCGCTTGCGGCATCTTGCCAGCATGGCCAGAAAATTCCCGAATGGACCGGAAGCCAAGGAGTTGGCTAGCATGGAGAAGCCCATGCCGACCAGCTTGCGCGAGAAGATCCGCAAGGACGGCAAGTACGAACTCTGGTCGGAGGCGTTCGGGTGGCTTGCCGCCGACCTGCACCGCAAGGCCCGCAACGGCACGCAGTTCTATCCCAAGGCGGTGGTCAAGAAAGTGCGGGCTGCCTACCCGGAGCTCGATCTGCGAGAAAGCGAGGTCAGCTGGCTCGAAGGCTGGATCGGGTATCTCGGGCAGTTCAGGACCAAACTGCGGTCGGGCGGGAGCTATGGCCCTGGCATAGACCTTCTTGGCGCGCTCAATGTGGAGCGCGACATCTACGGCGATATCGACAGCCTCGACATCGACCCGGGTGTCAGCGACGACCACGAAAAATCGCTCACCGTGCCCGCACAGCCGTGCATCGAAGATTTGCCGCCCACTCTACGCGAAATGCCCTTCAGATTCACGGAGCTAAACTCGTCGACCGCGAAGACATTTTGGCGCGCCTATCGCAACTCCAATGACATCGAGTCCATCCATCAGGCTGGTCTCGTATTCGCCTCGGACCCGTGGGCCAGAGACGAGATGCGAAAGCTCGGCACGGAGGCCGAAGCTTTCTTCATCCAGACGATGGCGAAGCTTGGGATACCCCTGTCGTGAGAATGTCTGGCGAAAGGGGTGTAGCCTTTAAGCAGGATGGGGGCGGTATGACCGCCCCGGCCAACATCGTGTCGCTGCGCTTCGTGACGTTGGTTTTCCGCGCCGCCATCGGGCGCACGGCCAGCGCGGAGCGCGTGGTATGAGCGAGGAGGAGAAGGGTCATAATCGCAAACGCCACACTCTAAGCGTCTGTTGCGAGAGTGAGGAACAGAAGCGGCAAATCGAGCGCGCGGCGGGCGGAAATACCTCGCGATATGTGCTCGAACGCATTTTGTATGACGATGGATATGCAGACCGCCGCCACGACGTCGCGGCGCGAGTGATGCGCCTGGCCGACGAACTGTCAGATGAGTTGCACCGGATTGGGGATCTCGTGCGCGCAACCACGGGGTTGCGGCAGGCAGTAGATCGTTCTTCGGCAATTACAAACGATCGTCGCACTCTTCAGGCTATCGAAGACATAAGTTCAATCATCTCGACGCTTCTGGAGGGCCACGAACAACGGGCGCATCTCTCCGGCGAGTTGATCAAGGCGATCATCGATCACGCCAAGGCTTGCGCCGAATGGGATCTGCGTCAGGAGCGCAAGGCAACCATCCAACAGCGTCGGGCGCGCTCGTCATGATCATCAAGATCTGGCGATACAAGGTGCGGCAGCAGAAAGGCACCCGCCCCCGGACGGCGCAGAAAAACGCGTTCGACATCGCCTTTGGATGCGCAAGCTACATAGCCGGGCTGAAGATCGAACCCGAATGCGTGGAAGCGTTCGAGAATGCTCTGACTGTTGCGGACGGTTCGTCAGATGCGCGACGGGCAGGTGATTACATCGTGCGCCAGGACGATCACGATGTAGCCGGAACGCTGGGTCACGGGCTGGGCGACGGAGACATTCTCGAACAGATCCAGATGATGGCCGTCGCCGCCGCATCGGCGGGTCTGGAGCATTTCTACCACTATACCTGGTCACACCGTGACGGTGAAATGTTCGCGCCGTACGAACTGGCCCGGCAGAACCGCACCATTCGCCATGTGCTCGAAGCCTCCGGATGTCCTTCCCTGGAAGCATATCATCGCGAAAAACGTCGAGGAAAGCCTCAGATTCATGGCCACGGCAATCTGCTCTCGGTCGATCAAAGCGGCGTGGGCAAGCCGCTGGCGCATTCCTGGTACAGGGAAGCAGCGCAGGTGGCCATCGCCGTGGTGGAGCGGGACGATTGCCTGCGCCCCGAACCGATGCGACGCTACATCGCGACCGATGAAGGCGTATTCGGACTGTTTACAGGAGTCCGAGTAGCGGATCGAAGCGGACGGATCCTTCGCGCTCGTGATTCGGCAAAGGTCGACCGCGAAGGCGAACCCATTCCCGATGGCGGACTGATGGCGCGTGCGCGCGGGCAGCATGAAGCGATCATCGAGGGGAACGACGCACCGGACGGATTAGAGCCGGGGGCCCAATGGCCTCTCGAACGATTTGCGGAAATCGTGATCGCTCCCCGCATCAAGGCCGCCCGCAATTGGCAGGAGTTGCATCGCAATCTCGCACCGCTCGGAATACGATATGTTATGGTCGGGAATACAGGCCGGCTCCTTGCCATCGGCGAGAACGGAGAACCGAGCGGGGAATGGGTCGGTGCAGGTGCCGCCTACCCCAACGCGTCCCCGAAAAGGCTCAACAAGAGGTTCAGGTCAGAAAAGTTCGAACCCCCGAAAGGCGAGCTCGACCTGCGTCCGCTGACCATGCCGGTATTCAACCGACCGGACGATGCGCGGGAAGAGCGTGCCGAGATTAAAGAACTGGCCAAGCAAGAAACCGCTAAACTCAAGCCGGAGATGAAAGCCATTGAGCGGCATCTTGCCGACGCGGGAAGACGTCGACGAAAGGACATTCAGCAAGCCAAGCTGGGAAAGGGCCATAACACGGCCATTGCCGAGGAAGCTGCTCGCCGCCGGAATGAGGAGGAAACTGTGCGCGAGTTCGCGATCGCGAAAGGTACGCGGCGATCGCGCAAGACCGCAGCGCCCAAGCCGAAGCTGACCGAGCGCATTGGCGGTTGGCGACCGATCAGCCTGATCATCTGGGGCGCGCTTCGGTTACGCAGGAAAAAGGCTTCGGCCAAATGGCGTTCCAACCTCGATCAGCGCTACGACATCAGATTCGAGGGAGGCCGTGTCGAGTATTGGCTGCGCGGCCACGCAGGCGACGCCACGCTCGCTTTCGTTGAATCCGACAATCTCATTACAGTTAGGCATACCACGCGCCGCGTCAATATCGACGCGCTCGAAATCGCCAGCGAGAAGTATGAGCGTATCCGGATCGCAGGCACTGAGCGCGCGATATCGGATAGCATAAAGATCGCCGCCGAGCTCGACCTGGTGCTGGAGGACAACCAGGCCGAGACAGGACTAGAGCATCGAAAAGCCGTTGCAGCGCGCAGAACCGGCAGCATTCTCGAAGCATCCAGGCGGTTCCACAAAACAACCGATGATCGTGCTCGCACACGGCAAGCGGCACGACGGGATCGTAAAGACCGCGACTTTTTCACGGAGACGGCGGTACGCGGTGAAAGCAACTCCTTGAAGGCGTCGATCGCCGCGTATTTGAACAGCAATCAACGTACGCTAGCTCATGCCGACGACGCCGAGGTCATCGAAGCGCGGCGAAGGTTGGACGAGGACATCGATCAAGACCGCCTGTTCCTCGCATCATCCTGCTATCACGTCTGTTACCAAGGGCACCACTTTCGATTCCTGGACGATGGTGCCTTGACGAAGGCGTTCAGCGAGGCGCCCGCGCTTCTCATCGACCGCGAAATGCAGGACAGGCTGCGCGCCATCGAGGCCATTCAGCTGGACAAACGACGTATCATCGCTGCTGCGATTGTTGCCGGTGCCGCCTCGATCAGCGACGGCGAACTTAGCATTGATGGCCCGCAGGCTGCCTGGGCGCAAGATTTTTGGAAGGCGCAGCGGTCCGACCCGACATTCCAGCGCCTGATTGCCGTGGCATGGGCAAGACCAGACAGATTTACGTATGACGAAAGCGCGCGGCCTGGAGAGCGAAGCCGAACGCTGGCTTTGCAGAATAATGAGCTGCCGCTGGCAAAGGCCATCGCACGTCAGATGCTTGCCTACGAGCGGATCAATATCACCGCCGCCGAAGGCAATCGATCTCCCATGGAAACCGCGAGTATACCTTCGGAAAGCGCTGTTCCCGAGCTCACATCCGACAAATCTTCCCGCACTGAAACCGGCATCCCTCATCCTGCCGATGGGACGGATCAAAAACCCCCCGAACGGCCACGACATCTTGGTCCTGCCGGTCCGGACGACTTCGAACGATGACCGCGATCATCCTTCTCATCCTGGGGATAGAGCTCGCCGTAAGATACGACGATCGAGTCCGCACGATTATCGTGTGTGCCCGCTTCGCTTCCTATCGCCATCGGCTCGCGCCCATCCTCGCGACACCGCATCATCTACGAGACGCAATTCGCTGCCTTCGCTGCGGAGCAAGCTCTCGGTTGAGCAAAGAAAACCCCGATCCTTCCCGATAAGCGCCGGCCGAACGGATGTCCGGCTAACCGACGATATCAACCAGCGAACCCAGCGACATTCGCTGCCTTCGCTGGAGTAGACAGGAAAGATACGAAATCATGCGAAAGAAGGAAGACTGGAAGACCCAGGCCGATGTCGATGCGATCGCCAATCGGTTGTTAAGGGAGGTCGGCGGCGATCTCGACCGGGTACACGGCAACGCCGTTGCCACCGCGCTTGGCATGCCGAAAGGCAATCAGTCGATCTACGCCAAGGTAGACGATTGGAAGAGGCGCATGGAAGCGCAGGGCATACGACACGTTCGGCAAGCGCCCGACGGCCTTCGTGAGGAACTCGAAAGGCAGTTTCGGGCCAATGTCGAAGACATGGTGCATGTCGCGCTGGGGCTCACGGGGAAGACCATCGACGAGGAGCGTCAGCGTAGCGACCAGACCGAGTCCTTGCTGCGCAAAGAAATCGCTCTCCTCGAAACCGAGCTCGTCAGCGAACGGGAAGCCCGTGCGCTCGCGGACGGAAAGGCCGAAACGATGGCGCAGGACCTCGCGGATTCCGCCCGGAAGACGGCAACGGAACAGGCGCGCGCGGATCTCGCCGAAGCTCGGCTCGACGAAATCCGCAATCAACACGATGCCCTGCTCGGCAGGTTGGGTGTAGCATACGTCCGAGGCGAGGTGGTGAGGGAAACGGCGGCATCTGAAGAAGCCGAAGAGTACCCCATAGACATGTCGCGATACGACTACGAGGAATAACGCATCCCCCCGATAGACGAAGAACGGGGCGGCCGAGAGGCCGCCCCTTTTTTTGTATCCACAGCGGGAAAACATGACCGCCGACGCGGCGTCATGTGAGTAATAGAGAAACTGGAGTGGAGGTCTGCCGGGTGAACCGGCAGGGAGAGAGGAAAAGAGCGTGAACGCTCGGCTCTCGCCTCGCCGGTTCAGCAACGAACCGAAAGGCAAATTCACATGAACACCGAACATCTGAATCCTGACAGCGAAGCGCTCGCGCATCGCCTTGCCACCGATGGCAATTACCGAGTGCTGCGCGAGGTGCCGCGGCCCTATTTCGATCCGCCGAAAGGCGCGCCGCCCGATGCGCGATGCGTAGCGCTCATCGACCTCGAAACCACTGGTCTAGATCCTGCCAGCGATCGCATCATGGAATTGGCGATCATGCTCGTCTGGGTGGACGAGAACGGTGAGGTCGTGAACCATGCCGCGCCTCGCGTCTGGCAGGAAGATCCGGGCGTCATGATCGACCCGCGCATCACCTGGCTTACGTCCCTTGCGAACCATCACCTGATCGGCAAGTCGATCCCCGACGAAACGGTCCTTGCCATGCTGGACCGCGCGGACTTGCTAGTGGCGCACAATTCGTCGTTCGAGATCGCATGGCTGGAGCGGCGCTATCCGCAACTCGCCGGTGCCGCCTGGGGATGTTCGATGAAGGACATCGACTGGCTGCGCGCGAAGATGGACGGACGCGCACAGCAGTGGCTGTTGGCGCAAGAAGGTTGGCACACCACGGCGCATAGAGCGGGCGATGACGTCTGGTCGCTGTTCTGGCTTCTCCAGCAGCGCCGCAGTGGCTGGGGCGCCGATCCCGAACGCACTCATTTCAAACGCCTGCTGGAAGGCGCCGACCGCACCACAACGTTGGTGCGCGCGACCGGTTCGCCGATCGGCAAGAAGGATCTGCTCAAAGCGCGGCAGTATCGCTGGAATGCGGGCGCGGGCGTCTGGGAAAAAGAGATCGAGCCCGAGCTGGTCGATCACGAGCGGGCCTGGTTTTATCGCAGCGGCCTTCCGGAGCCGACGCTCAGCACCATGACCGCGCACGAACGGCACCGCTGATCGCAGCTCACCAACCCATCCATCAAGACCACCATGAAGGCCCGCTAGATCCGGCGGGCCTTCGTGCATCTGCACCGGAGAAAACACATGACCGATACCACCCACAATGTCGTCACCGATCTCGTCGCATTGGAGCGCTCGCTCGAGCGGCAAGCGCATGCAGCTATCGCTGCACACGCGCGGGACGAGACAGCTGGCCCGCGCGTCTTCCTCGTCTGCGATTTCGAGTACAAGTTCCGGCGCGAGGCGCACGGAGGCTGGGCCTACGGCCGCGAACCCAAGTACGACCAGCGCGGCCGTCGCAAGGAAGAGAAGATCCGCTGGCCGTTCCACACCATCGCCGCCGCCGCGTGGATGGTGGTGCGGTTCGATGGGCAGAGCGACATTCCAGAGATCGCCGAACCGGTCGTCATGACGCTCGCGAACTATGGGGAGACCGACATCCTGCGGGGGCTTTTCGACGCGCTTGATGCGATCGGACGCGACGCGCGGATGGTGACTTGGGGCGGAGAGGCGCGCGACCTCGCTGTGCTGCGTTACCAGGCCTGCCGCCATGGTCTGAACCTGCCAGTCCACCTGCGCGATACCTCGCCTTATGCGCGCGAGCGGATCGACCTGTGCCGATCAACCACTGTGCAGGCGGATCCGGTGCATCTCGACGAATATGCGGCGGGTTGTGGAATCCCCGCCAAACCGTCGCCGCCCGAAGCCATCGGAAAGTTGGTCGAGGCCAGTGACTGGGATGCGGTGCACGACCACGTCCTCGCCGACGTGCTGACCACAACGATCGTCAGCCTGCGCTGGATCGCCGCCATGGGCGAGATCGGCTGTGATCGCGAGCGCAGCGCGATGACCGTTGCGGACGCAGCGCTGGCGGCCTCGCCGAACAGCGCATTCGTGATCCGCGACTTCAAGCCGTGGGCACGAGACCGGCTGCGTTCAGCGGCCCTCCGCGGAAATGTCTATCGGATGGAGCAGGCGGCATGACCGTCAGCCGCTGCATGTCGCATCCGCGCGTTCTCGTCTCGGTCTGTATCGATCGCGGCGAGACGCCGGGCGCCGCGCTGCTCGTGGTAAGGACCGGTCCGAAGCGTGGCGCGAGATTTGAGCTCGATCGGCGTTCTTTCGGATCTGGCGAGACGCAAGACACGATTATGCGGTCTATTGCCGAACGGATACCGCGTAATGCGACGGTGCTGTCGCATACGCGGCGCATGCCGGATCACGCGCTACGGCATAGCGTTTCACCGCATCGGTTGCTGCGGCCCTACCCGCCGGGATTGGTTGCGCGCTACCGGCCCGATCTCGTCACAGTCTGCCTGCCGTGCGGACAACGCGAACTCGCCGCGGCAGCGGCGGCCTACAAAATCGTCGCCGAGCGAGATCCGATGTGGACGATGCTTGAAGCCAGGGCCGCACGCGATGCGCAGGCGCTCTGGCTCACCTTCCTGTGGACACGGTGCCGGCAGACGCAGCGCCTTTGGCTTGCCTCGGCATGGGAGGCGTGGCGCGCGATCGAGCGAGCGCGCAAGGCGCCGATCTGAAAGCTCGCCAGGATCGCTCCGCCGTGGCGGTGTAGCGGCGATCGGATCGACGGTCGTGATGACGACGACGATGATAGAATGACGAGGGAGGAAAAGATGACCTGATCCAGCAGGATGGCGGGAGCCGGCACGGCCCGTCGTTCGCAATTAACCGTGCCCATCCGCGCCCGCCATCCGGCGGGCGATCAGGAGCCGCTTGTCCACTCGGGCCAGCGGCATTTTTGTATCAGAAGGACTTATTGAAATGCCCAAGAAGAAAACCACTGCCAGCCAGGCGCTTGTGCCTACCGGAGGAACCAAAACCTACCCCATCGCGGGTACCCATATCGAAGCGACGCAGGTGTTCCACGTCCCCGCACGCCATCCCTCGGGCGATGGACCGTGGCAGCAAGAGCCGGACAAGCTCGCCTGGGTCGATGCCGCCACCGGCCTGCCTTGTACCATCCTTCGGCAGGAAGACGGGGTATTGGGGGGCTATACCGGCGTAGGCGAGGATCATCCCCTGTTCGGGTTCGAGGTCGACGCCGTGCCGGGTGCGCTCGGGATTAGTCCGCACGGTGGCCTCGACTACGCGGCGATGTGCGAGGACGGGCCGGCGGAGATCACCATCTGCCATCCGATATCGGCCTCTCACCGTGCAAGGAAACGCCCGGGCTGGAGCAAGGATGGTGATGACGGTGATGACAGCCATCAACCCCTTTGGTGGTTCGGGTTCCAGTGCAACCGGAACCACGATCTGGTCCCCGGACGTCAAGTTAATCCGAACGACCTCGGCGCCGAAAATGGCCGGGTTTATCGTGACATCGCCTATGTCTACTCGCAGACGTGCAGGCTCGCCCGGCAGCTGAGGGCAGCTATGGACGGCAAAAACGACAGCGACACCAAGCTCGATACGGCATCCCCGCCGCCGGTCGGTCTCGATCCGGAGCGCCGCCGGTGAGCGCGCGTGACTGGGACGAGATCCCCTACACCGACCGGTTCAACCCCAATCTGCCGTGGGGCTACTGGCTCGTCGCTCAGGGCGAGCTCGATGGCTATCCGCCGCTGACAGACCACACCGGCCAGACCTGGGGCAGCGTCCGCGAATACTTCTGGGAGGAGCGGTTGGGCATGGCCGCGATCCCGCGCAGCGATACCCGCAACCAGGAGCTTGAATTCATGCTCGCCACGCTGGTATCGCTCGACCGGCGGGTGATCTATACCGAGGAACGCGCGGTCGACCTGTTCGGCAGTTGGGACCGGAGCAGGCATTACTTGAGCTGGCTCGCCGGCCAGAAGCTGCTGATGCCGCAGCCGGAAGCCGATCTCGCCGCCGACCTGTCGCCTGAGGGGCGCGCGGTCCTGGTGATGCTGGCTTCCACCCGGAGTCCGGATGCGGCGCCGCTCGCGATCGGCCTGCCGACGCTCAAGTCGTTCCACGGTCTTGCGCACTCGCCCGACCAGGCTCAACGTGATCGCCTGATCGCGCAGCAGGAGCGTGCGACCCTGCACCTGCAATACCGGTTCGGGCGCAAGGACATCGCGGGTCAGCCGGCCATCGTGCTCGCCGGGGTGGGCCTCGGACCGAACATTCCGCTCACGCGCGTTCTATGGTCTGTCACGTTCGCGGACGACTACGCGCGAGACAGGATGCTGTTCTGGCTCCACGAGCGCATCGACCGCTGGCCCGATTGGGGTGAGCTTGCCTACCGACAGGGCGCTCGCGCGCTAAGTGAGCGGCTGATGCAGCTCGCGTTCGCCGATCGGGATATCGGTGGCAATTGAAACGATATTGGGGCGGCCTGCTGTGGTGGGTCGCCCCGCCCCCTTTTTTGCATCCGCATTCGCCGATCTGCGTTGGAGGAGTTCGCCAGTCCCAGCCGCTGAGAAGTCGTTCGCGCGCGTAGGAATATATATCGCGGTCCTGGCGGACGGCGTCCAAGCATTCTGTACCATCGATCGAGACCGCATATGGGCCGACTGCGGACATACCGCTTAATTCCCGCTACCGTGGAAAGCGGAAGTTGTGGGCTAAGCGATAAGTGCGCGCGAAAAAAGTTCTAGCCAACGCGAAGAGCAAGCGTGGAAAGATATTTCGGGATCGGCTCTCGGACCAGTTTCCCAACCGTTGGCTACGCAGCGCCCATGAGACTAGCCCGCTAAGACGCGGCTTTCCAGGCCCCCATCGAACCCAGATACACATCGAGATGGTCGAACCCATGCGCATCAAGCCAGCCGGCGGCGACGGTCGCGCGCATGCCGCTCGCGCACATGAGCGTGTAACGCTGGCGGGGGTCGAGGTCTTTCCACTTCTCGTTCAGTTCGCCGACATAGATGTGACGAGACCCTCCAATCGCTTGCGCCTGCCGCTCGTCAGCATCTCGCACGTCGAGCAAGGTCCAGTCGCCGGGCTTTTCCTGCAAGCGGCGTTCGACTTCTTTCGTCCCGATCATCGGGATCGAGCGCATGGTTTTCCCCGAGGCTGCGGCTGGAACCACACCGACATACCCCCCGACGATGTTGTCGAGTGCAATCCTCACCAGATGCTCCATCGCGGTTGATAGCTGGTCCTGCGACGAAGCCACCAGCGCGAGCTTTTCGCCTTCGCTAACGAACCATCCGGCAAAGGCCGGAATCATGCCGACCGGTAGGTTGATGCTGCCCGGAAGATGCCCCGCCGCATAGGCAAGTGGCTCGCGGACATCGATTACCCTGCCGGCATCGCAGGACGATAGTTCGCCAAGGCTCATCGGTTGGGGTTGGAGCACGCGCGGTGCGGCCTCGCCGCCCACCAGGTTGAGATGTTCCATCAGCCGGAAATAGGGTGGTTGGTAGTGGTTTTCGTTCACCTTGCGATCGATGAACGCGTCGCGATCCTCGATCTGGAGCATTGGGTTGTTGCGGCGCTCGTGACCGACCGTAGAAAACTCCCTGTCCGCCATACCCGATCCGCACACCGAACCGGCACCGTGTGCGGGATAAATAATTGCCTGGTCGCCAAGATCGCAGATCTTGTGAAGCGAGTCGAAGAGTAAGCTCGCGACCTCGCGCTTGCGATCGGGGTAGAAATCGGTTCGGCCAACATCGCCGACAAACAGCGCGTCGCCGGTGAAAACGCCGACTGCCTTGTCGGGATACTCGCTATCGAAGATGGCATAGGCGACGTGGTCGAAGGTATGGCCCGGAGTTTCGAGGACGCGGATCTCGAGTTGACCGATCGCGTGGCAGTCGCCTTCTCTCGTGGTCTTTGCGTATACCACCTCGCCGTCCGCGTTGGGGCCGTGGAACACTTCCGCCCCGGTCAGCTCTGCGAGTATGGGCGCACCGGAAACCAGGTCTTCGTTGCGATGGGTCTCGAAGATATGGGTGATCCGCAGGCCTTCGTTTCGTGCCTTCTCGACATAGATTTCGCAGTCCCTACGAGGGTCGATAACGGCAGCCTTACCTCCCGCCCCGAGCAAGTAAGAAAGATGGGAAAGTCCGGGGGTTTTGATTTTTTCGAGTAACATGCTCGCCTCCTAATCGATCAATGTCACGATGATCGCCCAAGTTCCGAGGCAATCCGTGCGAAGTTCCCGGAGGTGCTGCAACGCCGGGTTAAAGGCCTTGTTATGAAGCTATGAAGGTCATGAATGCTACGAAGCCAAAACAAGCTTCGATGGAACGCTGAACCGGGAGGTCAATCCTTCCGGTCGGTAATCGATCTGAACTTTGCAGCCAAATTGCTGGGCCAGACTGCGCTCTATCAGCATCGATCCAAAACCCTGACGGTCGGAAGCGGTCACTTCTAGGCCACCGAGCTCTTCCCAACGCAAATCAAGATCTCTCTCGCCCTCCTCGTTGACCGTCAGCTCCCAGGAGATGGTTACCGTCCCCGACTCGTTAGCGAGAGCACCATATTTGGCTGCGTTGGTTGCGAGCTCGTGCAAAGTCATTCCGAAAGACTGCGCTGCGCTTGGGAGCATTGTCAAAGCTGGCCCATCAAGATTGATACGATCGCCAATCAAACTTTCGAAATGGCCCAATTGCGAACGCACGAGCTCTTCCAATGGAACTTCTTGCCATGCGTGGTTTACAAGTACGTCGTGGCTGGCTGCTAGAGCGGCAATCCGCGCCTCTAGCCGGTTTAAGAAATCCTCCGGCTCGTGTTTGGCAGATTGTCGAGCGAGCACCTGCACGACCGCAAGGATATTCTTCGCGCGATGGTTGACTTCGCGTAGGAGCAACTGTTCGCGCTCTTCCTGTTTCTTTCGTTCGGTCTCATCTGAAATAGAAGCAAAAAATACCGAACCAGCATCGGGGAAGTACTGAAGCTCGACAGCGACAGGATAAGTCGTTCCGTCTTTTCTCAGATGGTTGGTTTCGAAACGCAATACTGGAACCTGTCCGGTCTTGAGCGGATCGACATAATCGAGAAACTCTCTTTTCGAAAACTCGGGCTTCAGATCCCATGGAGACAATTTGCGCAGTTCGGGCATTGAGTAACCCAAATTTTCGCGCGCACCTCTATTCACGAGTTCGAATCGATAGGTGCTCCCATCGAAAACGTAAGCTTCGCTGATCGAAGCTTCAATAATTCGACCTAACCGTTCATTCAGTGAAGCCGTCACGATACGTTCGAGTTCGGCAGCGGCCCGGCCCGAACACAATTCTAGAACCTGAATGATCGTGTCAGAACAGGCGAACGGCTCTGTATCGAGCATGGCGATCAGCCCCAACACACGTCCATCCGCTGCGCGCAAAGGCGCGCCCGCATAGCTTCGCGCACCCATCTCGGCGAGCATGTGGTCCTGCGGAAACAACTGTTGAATGTCATCGGGAAAGCAACAAGCGCGGTTGTCTCTAACATCTGCGCAAGGAGTGTTGGCCAAGTGGTAGGAGAAGTTGACAGCGGGGCCGTCGTCCCAGAATGCGAGCGTCGATGCAGTATCCCATTCTGATGGCTCGAACTGTCCAACGAAGACCCACCGAACACCAAATTCCTGAGCCAGGGCTTGACTGAGGGCGGGGAAGAAACTTCGGCCAATCGCGCTGGAGGTCTTTGCCACAATGTTCGCCGCACGAAGTGTCACGGCTGGCGGCAATTCGGCTATGGGACCCACTTCTCTCATACGACCCCCAATTCCAGCGCAGGTTACAATTAGGTGACAGGCTTGGCAACTGATAGCCGAGACCTCAAGTTCGCTCGCGGCCATGCCTCGTCTCTAACTCAAATTCCTAAGTGACACTGAAGTGACGGTCTCTCGAGTCCGTTCGTTTCCCTCTCTGGGTCGAGATGCTCCCGAATCTGGGATAAATCGAACTAAGAAATGCGGCCGCTTTCAATCTGTTCGGGACTGATCATGAACGTCTGGATTTGGGGCCCTGAGCCGACCGACAGGTCCCACGGAGAGCAGCCTGGCGTCTTTGGGCCGGTAGCGGACGGTCGGCTTCTGACGCTATTCTAGCCAAAGCCGACCTTCACCTGGCTCACGGGTATGATCAGAGCAAATGCACTTCACCGATTTTGGCCTACCTACATGCTCTCGGGACCCTAAATTCTGTCCGAGCGTATTTCATCCTAGGTTGCGATCGCTTTCTGCTCATTTCGTCGGCTTGCAGGACACCGAAGAGTGTTGTGAGCATTTAATTGCTGACCGAACCACATGTTCACGGGAGACGACTGCTGCACGATTGGTTGCCCTATTGCGGAAAAGCTCCAGATCCTATGGGCTGGTTAACCTATTGGAATTTTGCTCCCGAATTGGTCGCCTGCCTTCTGGTCGTGACCGGGGTCGCATATTGGCAACGCGAAAGTCTGAGAGCCACGCCGACATACGCACTCCTGACCGTCTTCTGCCTTCTCTACATCAGCCCCTTCTGCGCGCTCGGGTCCGCATTGTTCACAGTCCGCATCATCCACGATGTCATACTCGCAGCGGTCTTCGCCCCACTGCTCATTGCGGCCTTTCGGCTCGAGGACAAGAGCTTACCTGGGAAGTTGACCGTATGGACTGCGGTACATGCCATCACCTTCTGGGCTTGGCATGCACCTCCATTTTACGAGCTTGCGATGAGTAGCGACGCGGTTTTCTGGCTTATGCAAATCAGCATCGTCGCCACGGCAGCAGCATGGTGGGTCAAGGTCATTCAATCACCGGCACCAGCTGCCGTGACAGGACTGTTGGCGACGATGGTCGCAATGGGGGCGCTTGGCGCGCTGCTTACCTTTGCGCACCGTGCTTACTATGCGCCACATTGGTTAACGACCCGCTCGTGGAGTCTCTCGCCAATAGAGGATCAGCAGATTGCGGGTATCGTTATGTGGGCCCCGGCGAGCTTGGTCTATCTGATCGCAGCTTTGACGATACTCTATCGATCGCTTGGTAGCAGAGCGCCTGCATGAGGCTTCATGACCTGATCCATAGATGGGCGGTCGGTTATACCGAGCATGGGAAGTATTCTCCGGTCGGTGTCTGGTTTCACTGGATAATGGCAGGGCTGGTTCTCTTTCAGCTCGGCTCAGGGTGGCTGATGTCGCGCTATCCCGTCGGCGCCAGCAAGCTTGCCACCTACGAATTGCATAGCGGGCTGGGGCTGACCATCTTGTTCCTTGCCATTTTGAGGTTCGCTTGGCGCCTTTTTGTCCCGGATCCGGTCAATGACGCTGATGCACCCGGCTGGCAGAGCACAGCAGCGCATATCACTCAGTACCTCTTCTATGGATTGTTCGCGTTACTTCCGCTGAGCGGCTGGGCGATGTGGTCTGCGATACAGCCGGTCCAACCTCTGCGGCTTGCCGGATTGGTCGCGATACCGCCAATGCCCTTTCATTCACTCACCCCCGCGTGGCAGTATCAAGTGCTCGACTGGGCGGAGAGCCTTCATGTCCTCGGCGTTATCGGTCTCACATTGCTAGTGCCGCTGCATGTCATTGCGGCGTTGAAACATCATTTCTGGGATCGCGACGATACGGTCAGGGGCATTCTACCGGAAATCCGAGACGACGAGACGGCTCCGGACCATGTACAATATACGCCGCGAGTGGGCTGATCTCGTCCTCTCGCAATTTACTGGCCGCGTCGTGCATGATGTTTAGTGCATCGCCATAACGTTCACCGTTTCGCCAACGGTGCAATTGTTCGGCGTGGTACGCAGCGCTTTGACCGATCAAAGCTGGATTGCCGCGACCCAAGCCTAGACCGGTTTCCCCATGGCAAGACGCGCAAGACGATAGAGAGCGTTCGAGCAAACCTTCGTGATAGATTTCGTATGCTTTCGCGATCTCGCACGACGGTTCAGGCAAAATCTTGCTACCATGCCCGTCTTTCGGCAAATCCATGGCCGCGTAATAGGCAGACACGGCCAACCGCTCTTCGGTATTTAGTCGGCCGGCAAGCCAAGTCATCTGGGGATGGCTACGTTGCCCGTCTGCGTAAAACCCCAGCTGCCTTACCAGATATCCGGCATCCATGCCCGCTATTCTCGGCACCAGCGCTCCGTCGCCGCCACCGTCCAGCCCATGACAAGTATGGCAAGCGGCTTGCGGACCCGCGTCTCCGCCCGATAAGGCAATCAATTCGCCGGTGTCGTCGAATGGATCATCGATCGGGGCAGGACTGCATGACGCCAACGCCATAACAAGGGCGGCGACGGACAAGTTAAGGCGGAAAAGCATCGTCTGGCGGGAACGAAGCGTGCGATTGTCCGGTTCCCATGGGAATGGGGAGTGTGGAGCAACGCCATCGGAATTGGAAAGCCATCGTGACTGGCGTAGCCTTAGCCGCTTGTGCACCGCTTGCCGGATGCAAGGACCCGGTTGAGACGCGGCGAGAACCGGCAAGTATCTCCAAGGAACGCGGGCTAGCCGCGATTAAGCGCGCCGGGTGTGGATCCTGTCACGAGATTCCGGGGCTGGACTGGCCAGCGGGTCGCTTGGGACCATCGCTTGAGGGATTCGACGATGTCGGCCTGATCGCGGGCCAGTTGCCGAACCGGCCGGACGTATTGGCGGCCTTCATCCGCAACGCACCTGCCGTGAAGGAGGGCTCTTCCATGCCGCCAATGCCCGTTAGCGAGGCCGAGGCGGCAGATATCGCAGCCTATTTATACGGTCTCGACCATGATTGACGCTCTTTGGGGTTGGCCACCTCCGGTACTCGATCCGGCAGGTCCCTATTCGGGCAGTGTCACCACCTTGGCCTGGTCGCTATTCGGGTTGGGCGCTTTCGTCACATTGGTCGTGGTGTTTGCTCTGTGGGTCGCCATCAAGGGACCGGACAAGTGGAAGGCGAAACTAGGAGGCGAACGCGCGATCTGGCTCGGGGGGGTGGCCTTTCCGGGCGTCGTATTGACCGTACTACTGGTGTGGGGACTAACGCTCACGGCCAGCCTGACAGAGCCGATCCGCGGTGACGAAATGCGTATTCGCATCACCGGCGAAATGTGGTGGTTCCGTGTGCAGTATCTGGACCCGTCTGGCGCGGTTGTGATGGAAGATGCGAACGAGATCCACATTCCTGTCGGACGTCCTGTGGTGCTCGAACTGGAATCCGCCGATGTGATTCACAGCTTCTGGGTGCCGCATTTATCGGGAAAGAAGGACATGATTCCTGGGCGCCGCACTATACTGAGAATCGAAGCAGATCGCGCAGGAGAGTTCGGCGGGGTGTGCGCGGAGTATTGCGGGCGGCAACATGCGCTGATGGGCTTCGTTGCTGTAGCCCATGAGGAGGGCGATTTTCGCGAATGGTATGCCGAGCGAAACGAGCGCCTCGTTTCGGCGGGTCTCGGCGTAACGTCGCAAGTAGAGCCATCGTCCGCGTCAGGGACGCAGGGTTCGGAGCGATCAACGGATATGCGTCCGATTGCAGGCGCGAATACAAATTCCGGTCAACTGTCCGGACGAACACTGTTCATGCAGTCCGGATGTGCTGCGTGCCACCGCATCGCCGGAACAGAGGCGAATGGCCTTGCTGGTCCGGACCTCAGCCATGTCGGATCACGCCGTACGCTGGGTGCGGGTATCTTGCCGAACAATCGCGGTACCCTCATCGGCTGGATCGGCGACAGCCAATCGCTCAAGCCGGGCAATCGCATGCCGAGCTATGACATGCTCGATGCCGACGAGCTCGAAGCTATCGCAATCTGGCTCGAGCAGCAGAAATGAGATCCGAGACGGGATTCGATCATGCACTCTACGAGCGCTTCCCTACCACGAAGCGCCCCGATAGCGAAATCGAGGAATTGAACCGCATCTGGCGCGCGCCCATGGGATGGGCACGCCTCACCGCGGTCAACAATAATTACGTCGGCTTCTGGTACGTCGTCACCGCTTTCGGCTTCTTCCTTGCGGCGGGCGTTCTGGCGCTCGGCATGCGCGTTCAGCTCGCCGCTCCGATGCAGGATTTCCTTGGCGTCGACACCTACAACCAGTTCTTCACGATGCACGGAACGGTGATGATGTTCCTGTTTGCCGTGCCAATGGTGGAGGCGATCGGGATCATGCTGTTGCCGCAGATGCTGGCGGCACGCGATCTACCGTTTCCCAGGTTGTCAGCATTCGCCTTCTGGGCCTATTTCGTAGGCGGGACGATGTTTTTCCTCTCGTTATTCGTGGGGCTGGCGCCCGACGGTGGCTGGTTCATGTATCCCCCGCTGACGAGCATTGCCTTCAGTCCCGGTATCAATACCGACTTCTGGTTGCTCGGCATCGGTTTCATCGAAATCTCGGCCATTGCCGGAGCGATCGAGATCATCGTAGGCGTGCTGCGCACCCGCGCACCGGGGATGACCCTCGACAAGATGCCCATGTTTGCATGGGCCATGCTGGTCTTCGCGGTGATGATCGTGGTGGCATTCCCCAGCGTCATCCTTTGCACAATGCTGCTGGAAATTGAACGAGCGTTCAATTGGCCTTTCTTCGATGCGCTACGCGGCGGCGATCCCATGCTGTGGCAACACCTCTTCTGGTTTTTCGGCCATCCAGAAGTCTACATTATCTTCATCCCAGCCGCAGGTCTCATGAGCATGATGGTGACCGCAGTCGCAAAGGTGCCGCTCGTCGGATACCGTCTCAACGTACTGGCACTGGTGGCTACCGGCTTCATCAGCTTCGGCGTCTGGGCGCATCACATGTTCACGACCGATATGCCGCGCGTCTCCGCTGGCTATTTTTCTGCCGCGAGCATGGCCGTCAGCCTACCCGCCGGCATTCAGGTATTTTGCTGGATCGCCACGTTAGCCAGCGGCAAAATCAAATGGACCACGCCCGCGCTTTTCGTGGTCGGAAGCGTGGTGATTTTCACGATGGGTGGGTTGACCGGCGTGATGGTGGGTATGGTGCCCTTCGACTGGCAAGCGCACGACACCTATTTCATCGTCGCCCACCTCCACTACGTGCTCATGGGCGGCATGGTTTTCCCGATGTTTGCCGCATTCTACCACTGGCACGGCATGACCAGCAGCAGGGCTTTGTCCGAACGGGTGGGCAAATGGGTCTTCGGGCTGATGTTCGCTGGTTTGCACATCACTTTCTTCCCGATGCACCTGACCGGCCTCATGGGCATGCCACGCAGAGTCTATACCTATTTGCCCGGACGTGATCTCGATCTGCTCAATCTGGTGTCCACCATCGGCGCTTTCGTGATGGCCGCTGGGATACTCCTTTTCCTGTTCGATCTCGCGCGCCGCTTTCGTTTCACGGTTCATGACGATGCAGGCAATATCTACGGCGGCGGTACGCTCGAATGGCTTCCAACCGGTTTGTACTCCACTCGCTCGATTCCGCTGGTTACGTCTCGCGAGCCTTTATGGGATCGCCCCCAAATCTCGACGGAAGTCGAGGAAGGGCGCTATTTCCTCCCGAACTCTGCCACTGGTCAGCGCGAGACGTTGATCACCTCGACCGTGATGGCTGAACCACAGTACGTTCAACTCATGCCCGGCCCGTCGCCATGGCCATTGTCAGCAGCTGTGTTCACTGCTCTCTTTTTCCTCTCGCTGACGGTGCAGGGCTACGCCTTTGCAGTGTTTTGCGGGATTGTAGCAGTGCTAAGTACGCTTCGATGGCTTTGGGAAACTGACCGTCCCATCAAACAGGAAAGCGCCGACATCGGCGGCGGTATCGAAGTTCCGATCGCAATCACCGGGCCGAAAAGCCACGGCTGGTGGGCGTTGAACACTTTGATGGTCGTAATCGGCATGATCGGCTTCATGGCCGTGTTCGCCTACCTCTACCTCTATGGCATCAATCCCGAAATCTGGAGTGCGCCTCCGCCGCTCGGCGAAACTGCAATCATTGTCGGGATAGAAGCGGCGGCGCTTCTTGCGGCCTGGGGCGGGCGTCGGTTTCTCGCATCGAAAGAAGGGCGGCTTGCCGAAGACCTGCCCTGGATGCTGGAGGCACTTGCTGCGACCCTGCTGGTCGGAGCCTTATACCTCGATGTGACTGGATGGCTCGCGACGGGTCTTGAACCCACCGCGAATGGGATGGGTGCGACTGTCTTCATGCTTTCGGTGCTTCAGGGACAGGTGGTCGTAGTTGCTGTCATCATGGCCACCTATCTGGCTTTTCGCGAGGCGCGGGGAATCATGACCACTCCGACAAACGTCACCATGGACATCGTCGCACGTTTCATAATGTTCTGCGCGCTGCAGGGCATGGTCTTTACTTTCCTGCCGAGGGTGTTCCCCGGTGTCTGAAGCAAAGAACAGCGAGATTGGCGAGCCCATCGACCGTCCTTCGATCTATCGCACGCTTCTGATCGCCTTCGTGATCTGGTCGGCGCATTTCGCTATCAGCTACGCCGGAGTGCTGGTTTTCCCCGATGCCGGGATCGCGCGGATCATCGCGATAGGTGCTGGTCTCATCGCAATCGCCGCATTGCTGGGACAAGCCCTGAGGCTACGGGCTCCACGCTCGCCGCTCGCTCTCGGTTCCCTCGGTCTGGCTGGGGCGGGTGTAATCTTCGGCACCTTCCCCGCGATTGTTGGTTAGTCAGAGTGGCAAAGCCGGAAGAGGAGATTGCCCGCATGGATCGCACAGTCACTAATTCCCGTTCTTTTGCAAATCCCTTGCACGCGATACTGCTTGCCTTTCCCGTGGCGCTTTATCCTGCCGCTCTACTTACCGACATAACCTATCTGAATACGGCGGAGATCCAGTGGACCAACTTCTCGTCCTGGCTCATTGCCGGGGCAGACCTGTTCGCGGGCCTGGTCCTCGCCTCGGCACTGCTCGCCATCTTCTTCGGACGAGCTCGCCACGCGAAAGGTCGCGGTACGCTCTATCTGATTGTCATCGCCGCAATGTTCGGTCTCGGTGTGCTGAATGCATTCCAGCACGCTCGTGACGGCTGGCATTCCGTTGGCACTCTGGGACTTGTGCTTTCGATTCTATGCTCGATCCTTGCCCTGATCGCAGCGTTTATCGCTTACGGCACCCAGACGGTGGAGAAACGCGCATGAACCGCTTAGCCCATCTCGTCTTGCCGCTGACAATCGCGCTTGCCGCCTGCCAGGTCGGCAGCGATCCCGATCTCGATCAGACCGGTGACCAGCCCGAGCTTCCCGAACAGAACGATGCTCTCGTGCCGGCGATGGAAATTCCAACGCCGGAAGGATGGGGGGACGAACTACCCATCGTACCCGAGGGGTACACTGTTTCCGCCATTGCACAGGATCTGAAGATTCCACGGCAGACGCTCGTGCTGCCCAATGGGGACATTCTGGTCGCCGAGGGTTCTGGCGGCAAGGCGCCAAAGTTGAGGCCCAAGGATGTTATCGCTGGCTGGATAAAGAAGCGCGGCAAAAGCCCGGTCGAAGGCGGGGACCGGCTAACCCTGCTGCGTGATGAGGACGGCGATGGGCAAACCGATCTCCAGACCACTTTTATCGAAGGTCTTGACGCTCCCTATGGCTTGGCCTTGGTCGATGGCACGCTCTACGTAGCCAATCAGGGTAATCTGGTAAGCTTCGAATATACCGAAGGAGCCACCAGAATCGCGGGGTCTGGTACCGAAGTCACAAAGCTTCCCGCGAAAATCAATCACCACTGGACCAAGGCGATGACCGCCAGCCCCGATGGCTCGAAGCTTTATGTGGGCATCGGCTCGAACAGCAATGTCGGCGAACGCGGCATGGATGTCGAAGAGGACCGTGCGGTCATATGGGAGATAGACCGCGAAACGGGTGCCAGTCGGATATTCGCTTCCGGCATCCGCAACCCGACCGCACTCGCCTTCGACCCGTGGAACGAGCAGCTTTGGGCGGTCGTCAACGAGCGCGACGAACTCGGGCCGCAACTCGTCCCCGATTATCTGACTTCCGTACGCGACGGTGCCTTTTATGGCTGGCCCTACAGTTACTACGGCCAGAACGTCGATCCGAGGATCAAGCCGGCGAGGCCCGACCTGGTGAACAAGGCCGTTGTGCCCGACTACGCGCTAGGCTCGCATGTAGCTGCACTAGGTGTCGATTTCACCACCGACGGGGGTTTGGGTGGCCGGTTCGCCGAAGGCGCGTTCGTCGGGATGCACGGAAGCTGGAATCGAGCCGATCCGTCGGGCTATAAAGTCGTCTTCGTCCCTTTCCGCGGCGGGCGCCCGAGCGGCGAACCCATCGATCTGCTCACAGGTTTTTTGAAAGACGGGCACGCGAGGGGGCGCCCCGTGGGCGTGACGTACGATGAGGCGCGTGGTGTACTATATGTCGCGGATGATGTGTCGAACACCGTTTGGCGTATCGCCCCACGCGGTGCAGCACGCCGTAACTCCTCGGGAGACACAACCCAGTTGCTTGGCGACCCACGGCCGCCGTCCACAGCACCCACCACCAGGTAACTCCGTTTGGTAGCGCCGCCCGAAACCGGGATGGCGCTTGCGTGCATCGGATGCGCGCCCTTGGTTCAAATATCAAATCGTACGCTCAACAGCCTTTTCGGGATTGAGTAGATCGGAACATCCGCGCAGGCAGCCCAGTTAGTCAACCATGCCTGGATTTCTTCTTATTGACCGTATCTTGGTGGTGTTGATCGCCACCGCGCTTCTCTGTGTTCCCTCGGTATCGCCGGCCCAGTCAACAACCGATGCCGAAGCGGGTATCGAGACGACACAAAGCGAAAGTCTTGATTTGAAAATCCCACTCTCGGTGCCGGAAACGGCATTTTCTGGCGCTCGTTCGCGTGTAGTGCTTGCCGCGCAGGTTATGCTCGATCGGAGCCGCCATTCGCCCGGCGTGATCGATGGTCTCATGGGCGGCAACACGATGCGGGCGATCCAGCATTTCCGACGAGCCCGCGGGCTTCCTGCCGAGGGAAGCATCGATCCGCAGCTTATGCGATCACTGATAAACTCGCAGGGCGGTGAGATTTTCCAGACCTACACGATCACGCGCGACGACGTGGACGGACCGTTCTTTCGTGTGCCCGACGCTATGTCGGCAATGGCAGCGCTGGAGCGTGTTGGCTGGACCTCGCCGCAGGAGCTGATCGCAGACCGGTTCCATATGGATCAGGACCTGCTTCGGGCGCTCAATCCCGAGGCCGATTTCAGCCGCGTGGGGACGCGGATCACTATTGTTGCGCATCGAGAGGAAACACTTCCTTCGCAGGTCGCCCGGATTGAGGTCCGCAAGTCGGACAATTCGGTCGTCGCTTTCGACGAGCGGGGCAATATCTTTGCCAGTTATCCCGCGACGGTGGGCAGCGCGCAATTTCCCAGCCCCTCCGGTTCGATGGAGGTGGTCGCGGTAGCGCCCGATGCAAACTATACCTTCGATCCGAGCGGGCGCGAATGGGGTCCCGACGAAACGCTGATCGTCCCGCCCGGGCCGAACAATCCGGTGGGCGGCATTTGGATCGATCTGAGCAAACCCGGATATGGCATCCATGGATCGCCCGACCCGCAACTGATCGGCAAGACCGCCAGCCATGGCTGCGTAAGACTTACCAACTGGGATGCGAAGGAACTGGCGGATGCGGTGCGCCAGGGGACGCGCGTGGTGTTCGCTAACCAAGCTGGAGGTGCATCGTGAGCGGCACCGACTATGCTGACCGGCGCCAGTTGATCAACCGCAACCAGATTGCCGCGCGCGGCTTTCGCGACGAGGCGTTTTTGTCCGCCTTTGCCAAAGCCCCGCGCGAAACCTACGTCGATCACCGGATGGATGCGGGGGAAGTCGGGGCAGACGACCGATTGCTCGAGGTCGGGGCGGTAACGGGTTATGCCGCAGCCGTCCTCTCCCGCCCTGCTGGGCAGGTCCATGCGATCAAGTGGCACGAGGCGCTGGCAAGGCAGGCGGCGGCGCGGATTAGGGAGTTGGCCTACGACGATTGCGAGATCATTACGGGAGATGGTCTGAAGGGTCTGGCGAACGAGGCGTCCTTCGACGCGATTTTGGTGGCGGTGCGGTTCGATAGCGTGCCGGACGCGCTCAAGCGGTGATCCGCTGACAGTATGGAGTCTTCTGGCCTTCTTGCGGTACTCGCTCTCGCGCTGCTGCCTTCGCTGGGTAATCTTCTTGGCGTTGCGCTGGCCGAGTGGCGCAAGCCGCCCGAATGGCTGGTCGGCGGCGCGCTCCATGCCGCTGCTGGGATCGCCACCGCGGTTGCCGCAATTGAGCTCATCCCGCGTTCGCAGGAGCGGATCGAGACCTGGCTGTTGGTCGTGGCGCTGATCGTCGGGGCAATCTGCTCCGCAAGTATCGCCAAAGCCACACGAAAGATCCGCGACCGAATGGGTAGCGCCGCAGGCCGTGCGACCACTTGGGGGGCCTATGCCGCAGTGGGCGTTGACTTGCTGACCGATGGACTGATGACCGGCGGCGGGGGAGCGGTGGCGCGCGAACTGGGGCTGCTGCTGGCCCTGTCTCAAGTGGCGGGCAACTTGCCGGGTGGCTTCGCCATCGCTGCGAATTTCCGCTCGGCAAAGATTACGCGCAGGCACCGGCTAAGCGCGCTGGCGATCTATCCGCTGCTTCCGGTGATCGGTGCGTTCGCGGGGTATACCGTGTTGGCCGGAACGGGGGATGTGCTGACGGGCTTCGTGCTCGCTGTGTTCGCGGGCCTGCTACTGACCGCGACGATCGAGGATATCGTGCCCGAAGCCGACCAGCCCAAGGCTAAGCGCCGTATATCGAGCCCGTCCTTCGCACTGGGCTTCGGAGCACTCCTGTTGACTTCGGCTTATCTTGGACAGTGACATGAGCCTTGCTGGCTTGTCTCTGTTCGCGCTCGTCCCGCTGTTCCTGACCGGAGCCGTGCTCGTCTGGTTCGCCGGAGCACGGCTGGCGGGCTATGCCGACACGATATCGCAGCGGAGTGGCATCGGACAGGCGACTATCGGCGTCATCTTGCTGGGCGCGGTGACTTCGTTGCCCGAAATCACCACCACCAGCGTCGCGGTAATCTCCGACAATCCGCGCATGGCGGTCAATAATCTCGTCGGCGGGGTCGCCTTTCAGGTGGTCGTCATCGCGCTGGCTGATCTGTTCGTGGGCAAAAATGCGCTGACCAGTATGGTGCCGGGGCCGCGCATTATGCTCAACGCGGCAGTCATCATCGTGCTTCTGGTGCTCGTGGCGCTGGGCGTGATGGTGGGCGACTGGGAATTATGGGGCATCGGGGTCGGCTTCTTCCCGGTGCTGACCGCCACAACCTATCTTTTGTGCCTCTGGCGGTTAGGGAGGAGCGTCTCTTCGAGAGGCTGGACGCCGGAAGCCTTGCCGGAGGTGGATCGACAAGAAGAAGCCCCTTCTGAGCTTTCCAATGCCCGACTTGTCGGCGTCACCGTAACAGCAGCCGTGCTGATCTGTGCAGGCGGCACACTCGTGACATTGGCGGCGGAGGGGATGGCCGAACAAACGGGTACCGATACCGGAGTGATGGGCCTGACCCTGCTCGCCTTCGCCACGTCACTGCCCGAACTCAGCACGGCAATTGCCGCGGTTCGCATCCGCCGTGTGGAATTGGCTATTGGCGATATACTGGGCGGCAACATGTTCGATGTGACACTGGTCCTGCTGATCGATATCTTGGCGGCGGGGCCGCTCGTACTCAATCAGGTCGATCGCAGCGCGATGGTGGCCGCGCTCCTCGGCATATTGCTGACCATGCTGGTCCTGATCGGCCTGCTCGAACGGCGGAACAAGGCCATGCTCCGCATGGGCTACGATTCAATCGCCGTGCTTGTCGCCTATAGTGCGGGATTGGCGGCGATCCTGGGCGGCGCCTTTGCCGAATGACTTTCCGACGATTGTAGAGCCCAGCTGTCCAATCCCGTAGCGGAGAAGGCGATGCCAAAGATGTCGATCGACAGTCACGAGGCCGCTACGGGTGAACTGCATCGCGTCCGGGCCGGTTTTGGAGGCCGCTTTTTCCCTCGACCCGATGCCGGAAGAGGATGTTGCTGAATTCGGCAAGGATTATCCGCTTGGCCGCACCGCGCAGCCCGCCGAACTTGCGCCGCCATACGTCATGCTGGCGAGCGATGAA
>JACLAD010016050.1_pt1 | contig 95896 bp, 95 predicted proteins | sample 8027901 | NCBI WGS metagenome assembly JACLAD01 (sample SAMN15725071, study PRJNA655200) | protist metagenome | isolation source: fluorescence activated cell sorting (FACS) single amplified genomes of... | place: Spain: Blaines Bay Microbial Observatory, Mediterranean Sea | collected 2016-07-05 | reverse complement strand
AGCAGGGGAAAGGTTTTGCGGTCGTTGCTGATGAGGTCTCCAAGTTGGCAGAAAATTCTAAAAAGGCTGCTCGTGAGATAGGTGAACTGATTAGAGAAAGTGTTGCCAAGGCCAGAGATGGAGGAAAGCTTGCTGCCGATGGAGAAGCAGCCCTTCAAAATATCCTACAAACGGTGGTTGAAGTTGTGGACCTCGTAAGCGATGTTGCCCTTTCTGCTTCTGAGCAAACAGAGAAAATGCGAGAAGCTGAGAGGCTGATCATTGAAATCAAACAGGCTTCAACAGATCAAAACAAGCACACTCCTGAGTTGGCGACTGCTATTCAGGATATGATCAAAGTTGCTCAGAAATCAGCAATGAATGCTGAGTCTGGGACCGTTGCAGCAGAACAACTTTTTGTCCAAGTACAGATCTTGAGTGACTTGGTAGATCGTCTCGCATCCCAGATAGGTTCTTCCAAAAAATCTCAAGTAGCACCAATGCAAGCTTCGAAGCCCAAAAAGGAGGCTGTCAACAATGCTCGCTTGCTGCCTGCTCCATCTAAAAAGTCAGGTCCAACCAAGTTTAATCCAGAGATGAAACGCCCACTGGCAATGAAAGCTTCGACTTCAAATATCAATCAATCCAGTTCTTCCAAATCAAAACCTGATCCTCAAAGCAAGCCCTCCGATATCATTCCCATGCGAGACGACTTCTCAGAATTCTGAGAGATTTCTTTACAGGGTTTCTCTCCAAAGCGAGTAATCTTCTTATGGTGTCTCGATTGGGGCTAACGTCCCGAATTCTGCTTGCGAGTAGTTTTGTAATAATTGTGCTTGCTCTACTACGATTAGGTGTCAATTGGGTGTTGATTGAAGATCAGGTGATGAAAGAAATTCTATTGGAATCCAAGGCACTGACTCAGCAGGCTCAGATTGTCTTGAAACAAAGTGCTCAGATTCATGTTCAGTACGTTGAAAAATTGGGAGAGAAGGAGCAATTAATCACTCAGAATACAAGTAGCATTAAAGGCCTTCCCACCAGCGTAATCCCCATTCATTTCGCTCAGGAAGTTGCTCAGCAAGGATTGAAAAGTGAGTACTACAGTTTACGAGTAATTCGAGAAAATATCTCAAATCAAGCTGTGCTCACAGATTTGGCCGTCCTCAATCATCTGCGCGAGAATGAGCTTACTGAACTAATTAAATTGGATGAAAAACAGAATGTTTTCCGCTATGTCAGTCCCATTCGAGTGGGCCAGGAATGCATGGTCTGCCATGGTGCCAAAGAAAGTCTGGGGCAGGACCCATCAAGCACATTAAAGAATGAATTGCGTGGTTGGAAAGTTGGGGATATCCCAGCAGCATTTGCTGTGATTGTGGATCTTCAACTTATTTCGGATCGATTCCAAGAAACCATACCAAGACTACTCTTGGTGAGTCTAATCGCGCTTTGTTTTGGGCTGGTGATCGCATTTATGGTCACTTATTCGATCTTGAGACCACTAAAGAGTTTTGTCATTCGACTGCATAAAATGGCTCAGAAAAACGTAAGTATCGCTGAACAGGTTAGCCAAAATAGTAATAGCCTGACTTTGTCGAATGGGAACCAAGCCACTCATCTTTTGAAGGTGATGGAAAAGATTAAGGAACTTGGAACACACGCTCTGGAAAATCTAGACAAGGCCCAGTTGAACATAAATTCCACTAATCAATTGACCGACTCGTTTCAACTGATCATTGCTCAATCCCAATCCACAGAGCAGGCTGTTTCAGACATGAAAAACTCAATCAAAGAGGGCTCTGAATCAATGGTAAGTATCATGAGTGTGCTACTCTCTGTCAGAGATAGTGGCTTGCTCATCAACAAAATTTTGGAGTCCCTGAATAGTATCACTCAGCAGACGAAGATGTTGGCTACAAATGCTGCGATTGAAGCAGCTCGAGCAGGCGAGCATGGAAAAGGGTTTGGAGTAGTAGCCAATGAGGTCGCTAAACTCGCTGAAAACTCAAAGCTTGCTACTCATCAGATTTCAAAGCTGATCTCAGATTCAGCACAGCAAGGTATGGAAATAGGCGAGTTGGCTGATAGGGGAGGTCAATCACTGAAGCAACTAGAGAACAAGTTTGAAGCTCTTTCAGATTTTGTAGAAGACTTGGCAAAGTCTGTCCTTCTAAATAGTGACAATGTCATAGCTATCAACGACCGAGCTTCTAAAGTGAGTGAGTTGTCAATGTCCCAATCAAAGGAAACGGAAGATCTGCTCTTTCTTCTTCAGCAGATGGATGAAAATGAAAACCAAACCAAGAGCTTTACAGATAAGACCTTGATCGAAGCCCATCAGCTACATGAAGGAGCCTTGCACTTACTGGGATTGATCAAAGAGATTGAAGGGCTAATCTCAGGTGATGAAAATTCAACCAAAATTTCGAAAAACAGGCTGGATAATCCAAGCAAATTAGAACGTCTGCAGTTACCTTCAAATACAAAAAATTTGGGTGGTTGAACTTTGCAGATGTTACTTCCTCAAATGGATGATTCGGAGTTTGAAGACTTCCGAAAACTGATACACGAAAGTATCGGTATTAGCCTGTCACTGCAGAAGAAGCAGTTGTTGATGACTCGACTGTACCGACGGATGTATCAACTTGGAATCAACTCTTATGGAGAGTATTGGGCGCATGTCCTGAATGACGAAACGGGTTCGGAAATGGTTTTGTTGTTGAACGCCGTTTCCACGAACAAAACGGATTTTTTTCGGGAAAGGGATCATTTCACTTTTTTGAAAAATGAGGTTTACCCCCAACTCCAAAAACAACAAACGATCCGTATATGGAGTTGTGCCTGTTCAAGTGGTGAAGAGGCCTACACAATTGCAATGACGTTGCTTGATGCATTTGGTGGAGTAATGGGTGGTCGAGACGCAAAGATCCTAGCTACTGATATCTCGACTCGCATGCTGGATCAGGCGGAACATGGCCGCTATCCAGTCAATCAGTGGCCCTTAATACCGGAAGTTTTGCGCAATCGTTATTGTCAGATTCTCCCGGAAACGAATGGGGAGATGTTTCAGGTTAGTAGTCAATTAAAGGCATTGATTCGATTTCGCCGGTTGAACCTCATTCAGGAATATCCTTTACGGACCCAGTTTGATTTCATCATGTGTCGAAATGTTATGATATATTTCGACCGGGATGACCAAGAAAAATTGATTGAACGGTTGAGCGGCTATATCAAACCTGGTGGTTATCTCTTTGTGGGTCACTCAGAAAGTTTGATTGGTCTCCAGAATTCCTTGAAATATGTACAAAGCTCCATTTACCAGCGGATCTAATCGTGATGAATCCAACTCTTTATCCAAAATTCAGAGGCAAATAAAATGACAGGCGGGCCAGTCAAAGTGCTGATCGTGGATGATGCACCGATCGTAAGAAATGTCCTCACAAAAGAACTCAGTCATGATTCGCGTATTGAAGTCGTTGGGGCTGCTGAGGATGCTTACCAAGCTAGGGATATGATCATTGAAAGGAATCCTGACGTGATCTCCCTTGACCTGCTGATGCCAAGAATGGATGGCCTGGAATTCATGGAGGTCTTGATGAAACACTGGCCCATGCCGATCATTGTGCTGAGTTCAATCGTCGATGATCATTGGGATCAAGCCCTAAGAGCCCTGGAGTTGGGGGCTATTGAAGTGTTCGCAAAACCAAACCCAGAAGATCCTGTGGCTTTCAAGGCAATGTTGGCCCGCTTGACAGATACTCTTGTCTGGGCAGCGAGGATTGACATGAACGAGGTGTTGCAGAAAAAAAAGATCCAGAGCAAACCAAGTCCTCTGAAATCTCCCTCTCTAGCAAGGGCTGCAGACAAAATAATTGCAATTGGTGCTTCAACAGGTGGGGCCGAAGCTTTGCGAAATATTATTCCACTGTTACCCCCAACGACGCCGGGTATATTGATTGTCCAGCACATGCCGGAGCACTTCACACATTCCTTTGCACAGCGACTTGATCAGATGTCACAGATTGAGGTGAAGGAAGCAGAAGATGGGGACGAGGTGTATCCAGGTAGAGCACTTTTAGCTCCAGGGGATCATCACATGCGATTGAAAAACAAGAAAGGAAAGTATGTCGTGGATATCGTCAAGGGACCACTTGTTTCACGTCATCGTCCCTCGGTAGATGTACTGATGCAGTCCGTCGCAGATACTGCAGGCGCTGAAGGGGTAGGTGTGATGTTGACCGGAATGGGGAACGATGGGGCCAAGGGGATGCTGTCCATGAGAGAGCGAGGTGCTCGAACTATCGCACAAAGTGAGGAAACCTGCGTGGTGTTTGGTATGCCCCGTGAGGTGCTGAGTAACGGTGGTGCAGAAACCGCTGTACCGCTTCCTGATATCGCCAGTAAGTTGATGAGTTTACTCTAGCCTTGGTAGCATTTACTATCCGATTGGTAATTCAATCGTGAAGCTGGCCCCTCCATCCTCTAGGTTCTTGAAACGCACAAAGCCGTTGTGATCGGAAATTGTCTGATGAATGATTGTCAGCCCCAAGCCGGTGCCAGCCTTCTTGGTGGTCGCATACGGTTCGAACAATCGATTGATGATTTCTGGTTCGATGCCAGTGCCGTTATCTGAGACTTCAATTCTCGCGATACGCAACTCCTCAGCTACACTTGTCTTGATCTGAACTGTCCCTTGTCTTAGTAGACGGGATAACCTGCCTTTATTCTCAACAGCAGTAACTGCATTATCTACTAGGTTGACCACCACGCGCTTCATTTGCTCTGCATCAATGGATAATTTGGGCATCTCCTTGCAAAAATCAACTACCAACTGAATGCGAGTGGGCAGGTTCCCTTCATAAAGATCCACCACCTCTGATAGTACCCCATGCAGATCCGTAGGTCTTAAGTGAGATTCTGGAATTCTGGCGAACTGTGAGAATTCGCTAACCATTCGTTTGAGTTGTTCCACCTCGTTGATGATTGTCTGTGTGGCCTGCTGCAGAGGTTTTGGATCATCAACTTTGTTTGCGTACTTCCGACGAATTCGCTCCGCAGAGAGTTGAATGGGAGTAAGCGGATTCTTGATTTCATGGGCTATCCGCCGGGCAACTTCTCGCCATGCCTGGGAACGTTGTAGACGATGAATTTCGGTGATGTTGTTATAGACAGCGATCACTCCGATAGGCTCATTATCTCGATTCTGTAGTGTCAGCAGAGTAACTGCAACTTGGATGGGCTGTTGTTGGTGAATCAAAGTCAAATGACGATAGACGCTCCCAGACTGATGCTCCTGTAATTGTTCCCACATTTTGATAAAAGCCGGGAGTGCGTCCTCTGAGAGCACTTCATCAATCCGATTATTTTCACTAACCTTGTCTTCTCGCCAGGGCAACAGTTGGTGAGCAGCTCGGTTCACACGACGGAGCCTACCCTCCGGATCCAGCAGGACTACGCCAGTACTGATATTCTCCAAGACTAATTCCAAGAGTCGGTGCTGTTCTTCCAAAGCTTGATGGCTTTGTTGAAGGTGCTCCGTTGTTCGTTCGAGGGCGATCTGATTAATTTCCAGATCTTGACTCATCGAATTGAAGGCTCGAACCAATAGACCAAAGTCTTTGTCCAAGGTGGACTTGGGTTTGACCTGATACCCCAATTCCCCATCAGCAACTCTTTGAGTGGCTTGGGCTAGATCTTCAATTGGTTGAACAAATCCACGTGCAAAATAAAAGGCCAGCCAGGTCGCAACAAAGACTATACAGAGCGTCATCAGCAGAAAGATCACTAGATAATACCGGCGCAGCAAGTCCTCTGATTTCGTAAAGAATCTTGAATTGCGTTCCTGTTCGATGATTCCGTTGATCGCCTGAGTAATTGGTTGAGATGCAGGATGGAAAAGTTCGAGCAATAACTTCTGATTTTGAGGAGCTTTAAGTTTGTGCAAAGAGCGATAGAGAAAACGATCTTGTTGTTCTTCTACCAACCACGACTCTTCCTGTTGAAGAACTTGGTACCACTCAGCAGTACTCGGTGCTTTCCAAGAGCGCTTGGCTTCTTCGGTACGAAGTTTTTGGTGGATAATTTCTCGCTGGGGATTATAGATCGTGAGCCCATCACCCAAGGATCTGCCAAGTCGCTCATCCAGTTCTTCTAGGTTTGCGAAGAGGTCGGGGTTCTGTTGAAGGGTCTGCCGGAGAACCCAGCTTTCCAATGCTAGCATCTCTTTCAAGTCACGATGATAAACCTCAGAGACCTGACGTGCGTTATCAACTACTGACTCATGCTGTCCAGTCAGCCAGGATTCCAATGTAGTAGAGATGAAACTACTGGCAAAGAGGTGGAAGGCCATTGCTGGCAAGGAAAGAAGTGTGAATGCCGCGATCAACTTGGTCTTCAGAGTAACACCAAGTACCTGCTTGTGCCGCTCAACGACAAGCTTAAGCAGGTTTTTGGCGATCATGTAGAAGACAACCGCCAACAAGACGATGTTGATGTTGATTGCTACAAATAGGATCAGGCGGGAATTGACACTTCCAGTGTCTGGCAGTCCTTGGCGAGTATTGAAGTAGACAAGAAAAACAATCAGTAGCAGGAGGATGGCGGTGGCCAACAACCTGTGGCGGATGCGAGGGTCGGCCTCGAGAAGTGTGCTGAGGCCCGCCCGCGCTTCGGCAAGGCGGAGACGCATGGCGACTTATTGAATGACGGACTTGTAGTAATCTTCCTTGGAGGCCACTTGGTTGTGGTCTACTTTGTATTCCTCACTGTGCTTAACGAGCAACTGTTGTGCTTCAAAGACACCGTTCTGCATACGACCCTCGACCACCACTCCCTGGCCCTCACGGAACATATCCGGTTTCACACCCTCATATACCACGGGAATTGAGCGCATGGAGTCTTCGGTGATGTGAAATGCCAGCCGAATACTACGCGCATCCCATTCGACAGTACCTGGTTGAACAAGCGCACCGATTCGAATGGTTTTTTCTTGAAAATCAGTGGGTGCCGCCAGAACTTCCTGGGGGGTATAGAAGTAGACAGTCATCTCTTGCAGCCCCTGCACAGATAAGGCCGCTAAGACACCAAAAATAACAGCACCTCCAATTACGAATTTATGACGAGTCTTCATTTCTGGCGTTGAGTTTCCTTAAGAGTTTTCAAAGATTGTTGAAATACTTTACGTTTCTGTTTGATCCAGGGGATGTAAATTACGAAAGCCAAAACCCAGAGTCCATAGCTGATTAGTACATATTCCAGATTCATGGGCATCAGTTGACCTCTTGGGCAAGTGCTTCATGAAGTTGGTCCTGGTTTTCTTCCATTTGCCAGCGCAGCAGCAGCAAGTATCCATAAAACAGCAGCATGGCAAACATGCATGCCAATAGAGGATAAAGTAATTCTGAAGGCATAGCAGGTTTGGCGGCCCCTTCCTGTACTTTGAAGAGTGTGGAAGGCTGGTGCAATGTACGCCACCACTCCACCGATTTATGTACAATTGGGATGTCAAGAAAGCCGATAATACCAAGCACTGAGGCAAATCGAGCTTCTTTCTCACGATCTTGAACGGAAAGTCGCAGAAGGAAGTAGCCGAGAAAAATTAGAAACAACAGCAAGGTGGTGGTAAGGCGGGCATCCCACACCCAATAAGTTCCCCAAGTCGGTCGACCCCAGATTGCTCCTGAAAGCAAAACCATTCCGCAGAAAATTAGGCCAATTTCAGCGGATACCTTGGCGATCCGATCAAAGACGAGAAGGCGTTTCCACAAATAGGCTATGCCAAAGGTAAAAGTCACAAAGAAGGCTAAGTAGGTGACAATGACAGAGGGCACATGAATGTACATGATTTTTTGGACAAAACCCTGCTCGGTCTCTGTGGGAGTGAAGACAAATACCCAGAGGCCACATGCGAGTAATGTTAGTGGTGCGATGATTTCCAGACGAGTTGTCCAGCGAGCGGCACTATCCATTCAGTAGTTCCTCTAGAAGCTGATTCACAATCTGTGGGTTTGCTTGTCCCTTGGTTTCCTTCATCACCTGACCAACAAAAAATCCTTTAATTTGGGTTTTGCCAGCTCGGAATTGTTCTACCTGCTTTGGGTTGTTACTTAACAATGTTTCCAACAACCCTCGTAGGGCGCCCTCGTCAGAAACTTGTTTCAATCCACGAGCCTCAATGATTGTAGCTGGATCTTTACCAGACCGCACCATTTCTTCGAAAACAGTCTTAGCAATTTTTCCACTTATTGAACCTTCCTGCAAAAATTGAATCAGACTGGCGAGGCTTTTGGCGGGAATGCCAATATTTCGGATATCCACCTTGTTTTCATTCATTAGCCGCATCAGTTCACCACTGATCCAGTTACAAACCAATTTGGGATCAGCTTTGGCGGCAACTACTTCTTCAAAGTATTCGGCAACCTGTTTGTCTGCGACTAGCACTTCAGCATCGTAGGTGCTCAGTCCAAATGACCCCATGAAACGCTGTTTTTTGGCATCTGGCAATTCTGGGAGTTGATTGCGGATCTGCTCAACAAAATCTGAGGATATTCTGACAACTGGCAGATCAGGATCTGGAAAATAGCGATAGTCGTGGGCCTCTTCCTTGGAGCGCATACTGTAGGTGTTCTTCTTAACTGAATCCCACAACCTGGTTTCTTGGACAATTCGCTTGCCATCAAGAAGCTCTTCTGTTTGGCGAGCAATTTCATAGGTGATAGCCTGTTGAACAAAGCGAAAGGAGTTGAGATTTTTGGTTTCCGTACGGGTCCCAAATTTTTCTTGCCCGATAGGTCTCAGCGAGACATTGGCATCACAGCGAAAATGCCCCTTTTCCATATCTCCTTCACTGATTCCGAGATACGTGACGATGGAATGCATCTTCTCCATGTAGGCTTTTGCTTCCTCGGGAGTACGGAGGTCGGGTTCACTAACAATTTCCAGGAGCGGAACTCCAGCCCTGTTCAGATCAACAAAACTGGAGTCACCATCTTCCTCATGAACCAGTTTTCCAGCATCTTCTTCCATATGAATACGTGTGATACTGATTCTGTGGGTCTGCCCTGCCACCTCAATGTCTAGCCAGCCATTTTCACAGATAGGTCGGTCAAATTGAGAGATTTGATAGGCTTTTGGCAGGTCAGGATAAAAGTAGTTTTTGCGAGCAAATTGTGAATCCAATCGAATGGTACAGTGAGTGGCTAAGCCCAATCGAATGGCAAATTCTACAACACGACGGTTCAGAACTGGCAGTGCCCCAGGTAATCCAAGACACACGGGACAGGTGCTTTCATTGGGAGGCTTGCCGAATTGGGTTGAACAGGAACAGAAGATTTTAGATTGTGTGGCAAGTTGGGCGTGGATTTCTAGCCCAATTACTGGTTCAAATTGCATGTTAGTGCGGAGAAAGTTTGACGTATGAGCGGGAAGCGGTTCTCAGTCCTTGAGTTCCTCTAATCTTGCTTGAAGTTCACGTACCTGGGCCTGTATGCGCTGACGTTCTTGTTCTTTGTTTTTAGGGGGTTCTGGCGTTCTTGCTTTGGTTGATACTTTCGGTTTTGAATCAAGAAATGGATTGAAGAAAGGCATCTTCATTTCACCACCCATCAACCAGGGATTTGTGAAACTTGAAAGTTGTCGTTGCATCGCATCGCGGGTGTCCAAATAGGAATCCAACATTTTTGGCACAAAGTCTGTGAAAAATTCCCCGAGGATTCCTTCACGATTGCGAATGACTTGGTGAAGAAAAGACGTAGAGAACAGATAGATGCCATCACGTTCCATAACGATTTGAGTCAAAATCGCCTGAGTGATATCTTCTTTTGTTTTGGAATCGACCACCTGTACATCAAAGCCTTGTTGAATCAACTCTCCCAACTCTTCGATGGTCAAGTAGCGACTATGTGCCATGTCATAGAGCCGCCGATTCGAATACTTCTTGATGGTGATCACTGTATTGTATGAAGCTTTCCCCCCCATGCTTCTCCAAAAATTCTTTGTTGAAACAGATATCTGAACGTAGAGCAGGACGCCAACAGGCTCAAGTTAATTTAGGAATAGGAATCATCACTCAATATTTTTGAAAAATTCAGGTACATTTTTAGAATTTACTTCATCCACAATATAGTCAATGACTTGGAAAGATTTCCCTCGGCCCCTTGTTTGTTTGGCCCCAATGGATGGGATCACAAACACAGCGTATCGTCGAATAGTTCGTAGCTTGAGCAAGCGCACCCTTCTTTTCAGCGAGTTCACCAGTGTAGACGGCTTGCTACGAAGCGAGCGACTCCGAGAGAGAATGGACTATCACCCAAGTGAGCATCCATTCTTCATGCAGTTATTTGGAAACGATCCTCAAGCTTTTGCCAAAGTTTCAAAAATGGTTGAAGATCGTGGAATTCTAGGGGTTGATATCAATATGGGGTGCCCGTCCAAAAAAATTGTCAATTCTCAACACGGTAGCGCTTTGATGAAAGATGTGGATGGCGCTTGCAGAATCATTGAATCGATTCGTAGTGCCTGTAATCTTGAAGTTTCCGTAAAGACTAGGCTGGGCTGGGAAAATGCTGACAACTTGATTCCTTTTGCAAAATCTTTGGAAGCTGCTGGAATTTCTTTAGTAACGATTCACGGACGCACTTATCGGCAGGCTTTTAAGGGAGACGCGAATTGGGAACCCATTTATGAACTGAAACGAAACTTATCCGTTCCAGTTGTGGGCAACGGGGACGTTCAGGATTATTCAGACGGCATCAAGAAAACCAAAAACCTGGATGGCTTTATGATCGGGCGGAGTGCAATCGGAAATCCCTGGGTTTTCTGCAATCCAAATGAGCGAGCTAGTCCCTCCTTGACTGAAAGAGTTGAAACCGCCATACGACACTACGAACTCTTACGAGAATTCCAGACAGAGCCCAGGGCCTTGAGAGAATTTAGAAAATACCTCGGAGAATACATTCAGGGATTTCGGCACGCAAAGGAGCAGCGTAAGCAATTGATGATCTGTGAGCGTGAAGAAGATTTTCTTAACCAGATGCGTGAGATAGCCAGTTTGGAAGCTTCTGACTCAGAAATAGCTTTTGCCAGCTGAAGCAAACATGCTTGTACCTATCCCAAACGATGGAGAATGTCATCAGAGTGCTTTCAAGAAAAACATTAGTTCTCCCCAGGATACTTCCAAAAATGTGGCTCATAATGACTTGATTTCGAGCCAGCTTAAAAATGATTTGCTCCCCTATTCGCTGATCCAAGAGTTAGAAACATGCATATTTTAGTAACTGGAGCCGCTGGTTTTATAGGGTTCCATCTGACTCGTCGGTTACTCGACCGAGGAGATACTGTCGTTGGATTGGACAACCTGAATAACTACTATAACGTGAGACTTAAGCGAGATCGTCTCATGCTGCTGGAACAGGAAAAAAACTTTAATTTCATTGAAGCTAACCTCGAAGATTCCACTTCCATTCAGAATGTTTTTGACCAGCATGTTTTTGACCGAGTTGTGAATCTCGCCGCACAAGCAGGGGTTCGTTACAGTTTAGAAAATCCGAGAGCTTACATTGATGCGAATATCGTAGGTTTTCTGAATATCCTTGAAAATTGCCGCCATTATGAGGTTCCACATTTGGTATATGCTTCCAGTAGTTCGGTATATGGAGCCAACACGAAAATGCCATTCAGTGTTCACCACAACGTAGACCATCCAGTGAGCCTCTATGCCGCAAGCAAGAAATCCAATGAACTGATGGCCCACACTTACAGTCATTTGTTTGGGTTGCCAACCACAGGTCTCCGGTTTTTTACTGTCTATGGACCATGGGGTCGTCCGGACATGGCTCTGTTTCTATTTACCAAAGCAATCCTGAACGGCGAACCAATCCAAGTTTTCAATCATGGCAAGATGCGTAGAGATTTTACCTACGTAGACGACATTGTGGAGGGAGTGATCCGAGCCACGGACAAAATTCCAGCAGGAAATGAAAATTGGAGTGGGGATAAGCCCGACCCAGCTACCAGTAAAGCACCCTATCGAATTTATAACATTGGTAACCACGAACCCGTTGAACTACTCCATTTCATTAAACTACTCGAAAAAGCTTTAGGGCAAGAAGCTCAAAAAGAATTTTTATCTATTCAACCTGGCGATGTTCCAGCGACGTATGCGAATGTGGAAGCACTAGAAAAAGATGTAGACTTTCGTCCAAATACGCCAATTGAAGAGGGAATTCAGAGGTTTGTTGCTTGGTACCGAGATTACTACAAAATACCATTTTCCTAATTGTTGATCATTTCACTCCTACTCCTTTGCCGGAAATCAGACTGGCTAGATTTCCATTCAATGAAACTTGATTCGCCCAATCGACTCTCTCCAGTTGCAGCTCATTAATCTCATTGGCCCGCTTAGTCTCCAGAATTCTTGTTGATTCAATTCCCCATGTAATTTCCTAAGTTTTGTTGAGATACGAAGCCTTAACGTGTCTTCTGCATTCTATTAATGATATAATTTAAAAAATTAAATCAGTTATATATTTTAATTTTTGATCAGTTTTTCGATCAATAGAAAAAATTTATTTTCTATGTACGAAATTATTGACTGCGATCAATGAAAGTGACATCATTTGAAAGATCAACAATAACTAAAATATTTTCATTCACTTGCTGCCCCTCCCAACACCCAGAAACGGAGTCGCCATGATGACCGAAAATAGGGAAAGCGCCAAAACAGAGAGTCTCAAATCAAAAGTTATGAAAAGCCTTTTGGACGATGGCAAAGCGAAAGGCTATCTGACTTTAGACGACATCAATAGCCACCTCAGCGAACAAAATGATGGAGCCAAAGCAGATAATAGCCAGATGGAGCAGATTTTTAACGCTCTAACAGGTGCTGGGATTGCAGTCTTGGAAGATGAAGATTCTGAAGAAGAAATTGCCCTTAAGGATAGGGATGAATTAGAAATTGATGATTCCTTAAGCAGTGCAGACTTAGCGGCGATTAACAACGATCCTGTTCAACTTTATCTCAGAAAGATGGGGTGCATCAGTTTGCTCACTAGAGATGAGGAATTGGAGATCGCCCAATCGATTGAGGAGGGGAACTACGCTCTACTCCAGATTTTTGCTCGTTCAATTTTGGTTCTGGAGAACCTGAGTCAATTGAAAAGGAAGCTTAAAGAGGGTCATGTTCGTGCCAAGAACTTAATTGCTGGCTTGGATGAAGATGACAACGTTATTGAGGATGATGAGCGAGCATCAAAGAAACTCCAGGATGTATTGGCTCAGATAGATGAACTTCGCCAACAAATGTTGGTGTTAGAAACTGATCCGACTGCTAAGAAGTTTGACCAAACAGAGCTTGAATCACTGCAGAAAAAAATTCTCAAGAGACTTGATAAAGCAAACTTCAATTCTCGTCAGTTAGAAGCCCTCTGCTCTACAATGCTTCAGCATCACTCGAAGATTCGGACGCTAAAACGTAGAGTGCAGGTTTATGAGGAGCAACTGCAGATCGCTCCAAAAGATGCTTCACGTTGGCTAGAGAAATGGAAGAAAGCCCAGGGAGAGCGAAGGCGTGAGCGTTACTATGAACGAAAGTTCGAAAACGGAACAGGAATGCGCTTCCCTGTAGCCCGAAGGATCTTTGAAAAATGGCAGTTGTGTCGTCGACGTATCGATATGCTTCAGCAGCAAGCCGGAGACAACTGGTATGGCTTTGATACCGAGATTGAACACCTGAAAAAAGCAGAACTTCAGGTAAAACAGGCCAAGAGCAAACTGATTGAGGCCAATCTGCGCCTTGTGATCAGTATTGCCAAGAAGCACACGAATCGGGGTTTGCAATTCTTGGATTTGATTCAAGAGGGGAACCTAGGGCTGATTCGAGCTGTCGACAAATTTGAATATAGAAGAGGCTACAAATTTTCTACCTACGCCACGTGGTGGATTCGGCAGTCAATCACAAGAGCGATCATTGACCAGGCGAGGACGATTCGTATTCCTGTTCATATGATTGAGACTCTCAATAAACTATACCAGGTGTCAAAGCAACTTACGAATCAGCATGGGAGAGAGCCTAGTATTGATGAATTGGAAGAACATCTAGGTATGCCCTTGGATAAAGTTCGCGATGCTATTCGCATTTCCCGTGATCCAGTTTCACTCGATTCTCCAATTGGAGACGATGAGGACTCGCAGTTGAAAGATTTTATTCCAGATCAGAATGCTATGGATCCGGCTGCGAAAACAACTACAACGCATCTCGAAGAGACGATCCGTCACTACTTAGGAACGTTGAGTGAGAGGGAGGAAAAAGTTGTTAAAATGCGCTTTGGTGTCGATGAGGCAAAGGAGTATACTCTGGAAGAGATAGGTCTGAACTTTGATGTTACCCGCGAGCGAATCCGTCAAATTGAGGCTAAAGCTCTGCGTCGACTCCGGCATCCAAGTCGAAGCGCCCCCCTACGCTCCTACTACGATGAGTGAGAATCCGTTGGATTAAGTCTATCCATGATGTCTCTGGAACCTTCTTCGCCCAGAGACATCAGTATACTCTCCGAATCTGAGAACTACCTCTGAAATCCTTCCAGACCGCTAATAAGAAACCCTCAGCGAAAATTTGTTTCAAAGAAGCTGGGGATAATTCGCGAGAGCCAAGACCACTCTTTCCCTGGAGAGGAACCTGACACAAAGCCCACATGACCTCCTACTGGTACGAAAGCCGTCCGAATCAGATTTGACAATTCAGATGCCTGTGGAACAACTTCAGGAACCATGAAAGGATCATCCAGAGCGTGGACCAGTAAGGTTGGGACTTGAATTCTGGTGAGGTACTGACGACAACTGGCTTTTTCATAATAATCATGGACATTCTTGAAACCGTGCAAGGGCGCCGTCAGAAAATCATCAAATTCCCAGAGTGTCTTTAGCTCCTTGATCTGCGAAAGGTCAGATAATCCCAAGGCGTCTTCCAATAAGGTCCACTTGCGCACTGCAGAGCGTTTCAGCCGTCCCATCAAATATTGCTGATAGATTTTTGAAAAACCTTGGTTGAGTCGATCAGCGCAGAGCGCCAGTTTGTAGGGAACAGAGATAGCACACGCGGCTGCAATGTTTCTAAACTCATTCTGACCAAGCCAATTGAGAAGAATACTACCGCCAATGGAGAATCCGACGACTCCAATCGGTGCTTCTGGGAAGCGCTCCCGAAGTACTTCCACAGTCCAGTCTAACTCCTGCCAGCGCATCGCGTGATAGCTCTGCGCAAGACGGTTCGGTTGTTCTCCACAATTGCGGTATTGCATAACAACAGCCCGCCATCCCAAGAAACCTAATTGACGCATTAGATCCTGAACATAATTAGAGCGGGCGCATCCCTCCAAACCATGTAGAATCAAAATAGTAGGTACTTTTGCAGGGGCTTCATACGTGTCCTTCAGCCAAAACCATTCAAGGAAATCTTGATCTGGTAGTTCGTGGGTTTCCTCAAATAAATCCACCGAAGGCACCTGCCGAACTCGTGCATTCCACAAGGTTTGGCTATGGGCTTCCGGAAGCCACCAAGCTGGAAAAAATCCTAGTTCGTTTGAAGTAGAAAATGGCTTGCCCTGTGATGATCTTTTTCTGATGATGGCCTCCTTCAAGTCTTTCTCACCATGGAGTGGTCGTGTCTGTTTTCTCTTCGCTTACCAAGTCTTTTGTTCAGGATCTTGCCATTGATCTTGGCACTGCCAATACGCTTGTTTGCACGCAAAAGCACGGGATTGTTATTCGGGAGCCTTCTGTCGTTGCCGTGAAGCGAATTTCGCGGGGAGAAATCCAAATTCTGGCGGTGGGCCAAGTTGCGAAAGAGATGATGGGAAGAACTCCACGCGGAGTAGAAGCCATTCGGCCCTTAAAAGACGGAGTGATTTCAGACTTTGACATTGCTCAGGAAATGCTGAGTTATTTTATTCGTGAAACTCAGCAACAATTTTCTGCATTGAAGACCAAGCCACGGATTGTCATCGCCATCCCCTCTGGAATTACCCAAGTTGAGCGGAGAGCTGTCAGAGAAGCAGCGTTGCTTGCTGGAGCTAAAGAAGTCTTTTTGATCGAAGAACCTATGGCTGCAGCAATTGGAGCCGGTCTCCCAGTCCAGGACGCTACGGGTTCGTTGATTGTCGATATTGGCGGCGGAACCACGGAGGTTGCCGTTATCTCTTTAGCCAGCATTGTCTTCAGTGATTCAAGCCGAGTAGGTGGTGATGTGATGGACGACACCATCAGCCAGTACGCCAAGCAAAAATACAACTTGTTGATTGGCGAACGAACTGCAGAAAACGTCAAGATTCTCTTGGGCAATGCGATCGAGGGAAGTGCTACACACCAGACCATGGAAGTTCGTGGACGAGATGTAATCTCAGGAGTACCAAAAACCTTACTATTTCATGAATCAGAAATACGTGAATGCTTAGCGGACAACTGTGCGGCAATTGTAAAATTGGTCAAAAAGGCTTTGGAGCAAACTCCCCCTGAACTAGCTGCAGACATTGTTGAAAAAGGCATTTTCTTAGCTGGTGGAGGTTCCATGCTGGCTGGTTTAGACAAATTATTGAGTGAAGAGGTCAACTTAAAGGTAATGCATGCTGATGATCCTCTGAGCTGTGTGGCTTTGGGAACTCTAAAGGTTTTAGCAGAATTGGATCTACTGGCTCAGATTGAACTCAACAATTAGTCCTTGCCTTTTGTGTGGGCAAATTTATCATCTCAAATTTCCGATCATTTTCCTCGGTTGGTGACGTGGCTGAATGGTCAGGCAGCAGATTGCAAATCTGTTTCATAGCGGTTCGAATCCGCTCGTCACCTCCACCCGCCTGCTGAATTCTTGCTTCCTCAGCAACGCTAGCCCGGATGGCGAAATTGGTAGACGCACAGGACTTAAAATCCTGCGGAGGTAGCCCCTCCGTGCCGGTTCGATTCCGGCTCCGGGCACTCAAATCTTATTATGTAACATCTCTTCTTGGTCTTCACAGTTGATTTGCTGATTTAAATATTTAGTCGCTTTGAAACCAAATCAAAGTGAGGACAAGATCAGGATTGGTCTGAATTATGCCATGATTTAATAGGCTGCAGGCGAATTTAATCAGTTGATTTCACCATTAGGGAGGCGGTGATGCAGAAAGAATTTGAAGACTATCAAAATATGCTGATGCTTATTCAGCAAGACGTTAAAGACATGAGAGAGCGGTTTCTTCTGAATAATTTGAATCCTGAGAATTTTCGCGATGGCAGTCCTCTGGAAGAAGACATTATTTTTCTCAAAAAATAAATTTTTCTATTAGATTATTGATAAAACTGAGATTTTAGTTCTTGTCAGTATTATTTCAATAAACCAACACAGGCACTAACTTAATGGGAAGATTCTCACCGGTGATGTTTCTCATCATTGCCTTGACGATCGTTTTCTTCTACTTATCAAATAACAGTATCTGACTTTCCTATCAGTCAACAAAAAGTGTTGTTTTCCTGCTGCTGGCGTTCATTGAATGAAAATTACCTTTCAGCATTACAAGAAAAAATTCGGCTCAATTTGGTGCTTGATCAGTGCCCAGATTATTTTGGTAGCTTGCTCAAATAATAGTTTAGAGGTGAAGACTGCTAACCAAAACCCAGAGACATGCAAGATGGCCTACGAATATGAATGGGAACATATCTACGACAGAAAGGTGTACATTCCCATCGCTTGTTGTAAATGCGTGGAGTAAGCTGTTCTTCATAACAGAATGCTGATCTCTGCGAGAGACCTTTCTTGATTTCCTCCGACCATACTTTTGAAACCGTCTCCTCAATTCTGAAACTACTATGAAAAAAATTGGAGCTGCCCTTCTTGGGAACAAATCGCTGGAAGTGAGGGAATTTCCGAATCTAGAGCCTGGATTGAATGAAGTCTTGATTGAAGTGAAGGCAGCTGGCATTTGTGGTAGTGACTTGCATTTTTATCGCTCTAGTCCTGATGAGTTGGGTGCTCGTTACGGTAAAATTGTAGGTCATGAGCCAGCAGGAATCGTTGTTCAAACTGGTGACGCTGTCAGTAAATTCAAAGTTGGTGATCGGGTGACCGTAAATCACACGCTAGGTTGTGGTCAATGCCAATACTGTCATCAAGGGGAAACCGTCCTCTGCCCCAACTGTCAAAGGAATAGCCTTGGCGGATGTTGGAGCAAATACCAACGTCCTGAAGCTTCCGGAAAATACCTGTCTTGAACTCCCAGAGAATATTTCCTTTGAAGACGGTACTTTTATAGCGTGCACCGGAGCCACTGCGTACAATGCGGTCCAACAATTGAGGGGTCAAGCGGTTCGCAACGTAGTTGTCTTTGGGCTGGGTCCAGTAGGATTGTCAGCGATATTACTGCTTGAAAAAATGGGAATCAATGCGGTAGGAATCGATCCAATTAAGAGCCGCAGAGACTTTGCTACTTCACTTGGTTTTTAAAAAAATCGGAGACTTCACAGAGACTGAAAGCCTCATCAAGATGTCCCCCAATCCGGAAGGTTTCTGTGGAAGTATTGAAACCAGTGGTGCCAGTAATGCTCAGAGTCGGGCGATTGATGTGCTGAGGCCAAAGGGAATAGCAATCTACCTTGGATTAAACAAGGGAGTTGCCAGTATCTCCCCAGAGCAATTTATTCATAAGTAGATTAGTTTGCAGGGCTCAAAATTCTTACCATCTTGGGCAGCAGTTGAGATGATGAATTTTATGTAGGAGAGCAACTTCTCTTTTGAACGGCTTATTCGAGAGAAAATCCCTCTTCAGAGAGCTGCTGAGGCCTTTGAGATGTATGAGAGCGGTCTGTCAGGGAAATTTATTTTATTGCCAAATTAGCCTCTAATTCAGCCGTAGAAATGTGATTTTCAGCTTCGTTCAAATAGGTGATATCAATTAATAATCTGGAGGATGTGGAAAAGGATGAATCGGATTGGGTGTTTTGTGTCAAAGAAATTACATTTACTGAGATTAAATCAGGAAATACATGAAATTATTTGAATGTTTTGAATAGTACTAAGTTTAAATTAGGATAAATCAATGAGTACTTGACTTTTAAGTGACAAAATAAAAACTTGTTGAATAAACTTTCCCATTATTTAAACAAAAACCATCTGAGTCAACATGTTCTTTGTGGTCTTCTTGAATAAATTTCCTGAAGTGCCAATACACGTCTGTGAGGACTATCATACAGCCATGAAGAGTCTGGCAAAGCATCATCGCTATGGTAGAACCGGCTGGATCTCTGAGATGGATTTGGGCCTGCTCAATCATTACATCGACGTCATTGACACAGAGCTTCACGAGATTTTTGACATGGCCAGGTTCGACTATTTAGAGAAGATTGTTCATGAGCAAATGTCGGTAGCCTAAGTCAGATTGAAGATTTGAAGAATCGTGTCAATCATCTGCGACCTTATGCCGCAGAACAATCCTGCCTTTGACTTCCGAACGTAAAATCGACTCGATCTCGTTCATCATTTCCTCCTTCGAAACTTCTTTCAGTCCAGCACTCAGATTTGGCAGTTTCCAGTCATTTGCCAAAAGTTCCCACAGTTTTTTCCTTATGTCATAAGGACAATTCTGGGAGTCGATCCCGATTAATCTGAGTCCTCGCAAGATGAGGGGCCAAACGGTTGTCGACAGTTCTGCACCTGCAACACTTCCACAAGTAGTGATGACTCCACCAGGCTGCGTGGTTTTCAGAGCCGTAGAGAGGGGAAGTCCACCGACATTGTCAATCACTCCATTCCATTGTGGCTTAAGAAGTGGACGATTCCCTGAATCAACCGCTTCCTCACGATCTAAGATTTGTCGAACACCGAATTCTTTCAGCAGTGCTTTCCCGGTATCATGTCCACTGACTGCAGCAACCTCATATCCGCCATTCAGCAATAATCTCACTGCAATTGAACCGACTCCTCCAGCAGCTCCAGTTACTAAAACTGGGCCATTTTCTGGTTTGCAGCCTGCAGCTTTTAATTCCCAAAACGATTGTGCAGCAGTAAAACCAGCAGTGCCGTAGATCATTGCTTCCTGTAGGCTCAGGCCCTCTGGTAGGGGCAAAACCCACGCTGCGGGAACCCTGATGTATTCACCGAAGCCTCCATCTGTGTTCATCCCCAAATCGTAGCTAGTGACAACGACCGGATCTCCAGCCTTGAAGTCAGGATTGGTGGAAGCTGCAACAATACCGGAGGCATCAACTCCTGGGGTGTGTGGGTAGTTCCGCGTTACCCCGCGATTTCCCGATGCAGATAGCGCATCCTTGTAATTTAGTGAAGAGTAATGCACTTGAATCAACACCTCTCCTTCAGGCAAATCTTCCGTACTACGCTCGACAATGCGCTGTTCAAATTTGCCATCTTCTTCAAAAATTCGTACTGCTTGGAAAGAGATGGGTGAAGACATCAAGACTCCTTTTAGAAATTAGGACAGGAAGATGGCAGCCTGACTTTTCAAAATTCGTTGGTCAAGACTGCAAGAATATTAACGCGTGAGGATTTGTCGACTAGAAACAGTGCTCAACCTCCGATGCGAGACATCCCCAAGTTGGATCCGGTGAAAGCAACTGGTTCCTTGAAAGCAATGGAGTGGGCAACTCGCTCGTTCAATTCACCAGCAACTTCTTGCTGGTTTAATAAGTGGTGAATAGAAGTAGGTTTTGGATTGCTCAGGCAGCCAACGAGCTGGCCACTGGAGGTTAACCGTAATCTGGAGCAGGTAGAACAAAAGGGCGCGCTTTCATTGGGAATGATGCCGAAGTATCCTCCAGGCACCCAGTAGCGTTGGGCGGTAGCGTCGTGCTCGGCTTCAACCTTTCGCCAAGAGTAGTGCGGACCGATCAATTCGAGAATTTCATTCATTGGGAAAAGGGGGAAATTCTCTGTTTTAAATAGTGGCCCCATTCGCATTAGTTCGAGATATCTTAGCTCGATATCTCTCTCAATGGCATAGTCAAGAAGATCAACCACCTCATGGTCATTGGCTCCTCGGATAACAACCATATTGAGTTTGATACGCAACCCGGCACTGAGAGCCTTTTCAATCCCCTCTAACACACGTTCCAATCGTCCAGCACGCCCTAGTCTTTTGAAATTTTCAGGATCTAGAGAGTCTAGACTGATGTTGACAGAATCCAGTCCTGCTTCTTTAAGGGGTGCGGCCAATTTGCTTAAATTCAAGCCGTTGGTAGTTAGACCGATACTCTCCACACCTTGTTGCTGAACACCAGCAATGAAACTGAGCAAATCTCGATGGAGCAGTGGTTCGCCACCTGTAATTCGAATCTTGGTGATACCGGAATGTCTCACCAGCAATGATAATAATTTTAGCAGGTCTGAACTGGAGAGCGCATTAGGATCTGGAGTATGATCCTTGATATTCGTGACGCAGTAGGTGCAGGCCATGTTGCAGGATTCCCCTAAGGAAACGCGCAACTTGTTTATATTTCGACCGAAGCTGTCGAGCATGTGGGAATCTCCTTTCCAAACATGGGAGGCGATTCTGTTTCCGGAATCACCCATCGTCTAGGAAGCCATTGCCGAGACCTTAGGCCACCAAGATCGGAGACAGTATTAGTAAGATTAGAAAACTTTACCCAAAGACGTTAGGAAAAGTACTTCAAAAAAGCAAGCATGGCCTCTCCTAAACAGTCATTCCCATCTGGAAGAGAGGCATGTAAAGGGCTAGGAGAAGAGCTAGGACCATCAGCGCAACGAGTACCATGAAGAAAGGCTGTAGAAAAGCCTGCAATCGCTGACGATCTCGTTGGATCTGCTGAAGTTGGTGATCGGCGATTCTCTGAAAAGCATAGGCGATTTGTTCACTGGATTCTCCCAGATCAATTAACCGGAGTTGTTCGGGGTTTAAGAAATTTGCTTCCTGATAAGCTTGATAAAGCTTTCTGCCTTGCAGGAGTGACTGCTGGATTCTGAGCTGCCCTGACAGCAGATTTTTGGGAAGAAGAGGTGAAGCCAACTCAAGCGCTTCCAATAACGGTAGTTCGACCTTCGTCATCAGCGCCAAAGCTTGTGAATATAGCTGAATTTGTGCGGTTTGCTGAAGCCTTCCCAGCCATGGGAGCCAGTTCAGAATTTGGCTGATCGAAATTTTGCGATGAACTGAAATGGTGATTAGAGCAACGGTGAGTAGAGTAGGCTTGCAAGCCAAGGAAGAGGTTGTAAACGCAAGCTGTCACTGAGTTGAAGAAGAGAAGCAGAGACCCAGAAAAGTTCGTCTCCTTGGGCAAGGTAAAGTCTACGAAACAAGGGAACCAACAAGATCGTTGTGGCCAGAAAAATAGCTAACGCAAATCCGGCTATGGTCAATGGGTACCGAAGCAATTGCCAGCGCTCTTGTCTTTCCTACTCCTGCAAGGCATAAAGTTGTTGAAGAGACCTCAAAATGGTTGGCAGTTGATCCGAATTTTCAGCAACAGCTAGCAGTCGAGTGAACAAATCTGGAAAGCCTTGTGCGATCTGAAAGGACTCCTTTAGCGAATTTCCGGATTCAAGATGCCGAAGCGCATTATGCAGCCGAAACTTGTTGGTTGGATCACTTTGAGAACGAATCAAAAAGCGTAAGCAATCTTTAAGGGGCAGTCCTGAGTCTGCTATTTGCTTCCATTGACCAGTCATCTCAGCCAGCCAAGCTACGCTAAGCGGTTTCTGTAGCTGGGCTGGCTCTACCGGATTGATTTGCAGCTGGAAAAATCCCTGATGATGTAGTTGTTGATGTATCTGCTCGAGGCTACCAGCCTCAATCAGAATTTCTTCACAAGGCTGTCCTTCGCAATTGATCCCTTGCCAGAAAACGTGCAATCTCTGCATGAACTAAAGGCTTAGAGCTTGGTAGGGCTTGTCATGGAAGCAAGTTGCTGTTACCCATCAAAGCGTGAGTAAATCATTGAGAAGTAGAGATGTTGAAACTATTCCCAAAGGTGCCAGATGTGTCCAGGTTCAGATATTCCAGAAATTTCGGTTTCTTCTTCAGATAACTACCGCTCTCCTTTTCATCCAGAAGCAGTAACTTCGGTTTCTGCCGCTCCTCCCCCAACCCCAACGGACCTGCAAATTTCTTCTCCAAATGAAGAAAATGCAAAGGCTGTAACAGTTCGAGCCTACGGATTGTTAGGATACACACGCAGCATTGATCTGCATTTTGAAATCAATGCCTTACACCCAGAGCGGATTTTCTATTTTGAGGGGAAACGCTACAAGATCGCGTCAGTTGTTGAGATGGGAGAGGGACAACTGGCAATCAATGCCGTTTCGATTGAATATCGTACTTGAATTTAATCATTAGACATTTCATTCAACCGATGCCGAGCCTGTGCTTGCCAATAAGGAATAGAACTCCCCTGTAGGTAGCGTTCATAGGCTTCTTGGGCAGGTGGATAATTCCCCTGCATCTGAAAGAGATAGCCCAGTAGAAAGTGTCCGAACGGATACTGCCCGGGGAATTCCCTGATCAGTTCCTGAAGATCTCTAATCCCACCTTCATACTCTGTACGATCCGGCCTGTAATCCTTAATACTTGCGTAAGAATCGAGAGAATCCTGCAGTTCTCCCAAGCGTAGATAGGTGATCCCAAGGTTCATCCGAACGTAATTGAGACTTGGAGCCAATTGCAGTGCCTGTTTTCCGTACTCTATAGCTTTTTCATATTCTGCTAATAAATAATAGCCCCAGCCGAGATTGCCAAATAAGTAGGGATTACTGCTGTAGGGAGCTGCTTGTTCATATGCATGTACTGACTTACGCACTAGTGGTAGGTCGTAGCGTGCCAAACCATCAGGCTGAAGTTCATATCCTTGATAATAGTAGGTAGTCCCTAATTCCTGATAAATCTGACCCCGCCTAGCCGCAGATTCTTCTGTCTCTAATCCTTGCTCCAGAATAGCTATCGCGTCCTCAAAAGCTCTGGAGTTAAACAGCCCTTTGGCAACTACGATGTGGTAATTCAGACCACTCAATCCCTCTCCGTATAGTTCATTTTCATAGTCTTGAAGCCACTTAGCCAATTCATCCTTAGCAGACTTTTCATCTGTTTCTTCTCCTAGCAATTTGGCGATGGTGTCTTGAAGCATTGGAACCAACTGGTCTCCCTGCATATAAAGATCTGAGCTACGCCAGGATGGTCGACCCGTATCCCAGAAGGAGTCCCAGGCGCTTCGATTTTGTTGCTGGTTACTCATCGCCTGCATAAATTGAAACAGGTCAAAGGGTCTGGGGAAGGTAGTGAATAAAAGTGTGTAGAAAATTGTGAGAACCCCAATCGTCGCTAGTACAGGAGGCCACCACCGACGAAGGAGAGTAACTAGAGATAATTCATTTAGTGGAACTTGCGGAGGAGAACCAACTTCACGCCAAATTGCAGAAGCTTGAAGAGGGCGTCCGGCTGCGTGAAGTAAGTTGCCTAGGTGGTAGAGCCATTTACGTTCATCGGCCTCACTTAGTTCTTTTGCTTGGACCAACGCGCGCGCTGCCTCATCGTTGCCCGATTCCACAAGTCTTGCTAATTCAAAACCTAGTTGTGAGGAAGATTCTGGCATTACGGTGCAATCTCATGTGCGGCACACCACTCTTCATAGCTCATTTGTGCTTGGTGGGCTTTGTGTTGTCGATGTCGCAGCAATCCGTAGTAGGTCAAAAAATAGCTGCCAATTGCAATTGGGAAAGCATAGAACAAGCTTCCCAGCATCATTGGTTCTCCCAATTCAATCAGTAAATACTCTGCTCCTGAAACGATCGAACCCCATACACTCTCCATGCCGAGGATTTCGGTGAGGCGATTCTCAAAAGTCGCATAGGTTAACTGCTCTTTGCCCTGTACCCAGCAGCCTGTTGCGAGAAAACCATAGTACATTGGTACCATCGTCAATGGATTACTGATCCAAACCATCGCAACACTGACAGGCAGATTAAATCTGAAATTCAAAAGATAACGGCAAAAACCCCAAACCACTGCAGCCAGGTACATTTGTATTCCCACCGTGGGTGTGAATCCCAGAAACATTCCGATTCCTACCCCCCAACTGACTTGACTGACTGAGGCCATGCTATGCAGAACAGGATGGATCAGCTTTTTGTTGATCAAACCGACAAGATATTTCATCCCCAGTAGACCTGGCTGCGCTTAACTTTTGAAAATTTTATTGATGCGTTCATCTAGGGAGAAACTTTTATTATTTTTTAAAACTTGTTTTAGACAAACCTGTAAGTCGCTGTTACCAAACTCGATCATTCTGGGGGCGAGTGGCCCAATCATCAGTTTCAGGTGAGCACGGTTGACAAAGGTGGGAAAGAGACAATCTTTGGAAAGATTATTTCTACGATCAAATCACAAAAATTGTAAAAAATTAATGGATTGATCTCAAGGAGAAGGCAGAGATATCTTTGATTCCTTTCAGGTTTGACAGTAGATATCTTTGATCAATTCGAATAGTTCCAAGATGCGATCATTGTGAATCCGATAGAAGGAGAAGTTGGCTTCACGCCGTGATGCTACAATATCTCTGGAACGAAGAAGTGAGAGGTGTTGTGATAGTGTGGTTTGTTTCAAGCCCGTGTAGTATTCCAAACCCTGAACGGTTTGCTCACCTGTGCGCAGTGCACACAGAATCTTCAGGCGAGCTGGGTGAGCCAAAACTTTCAGACTTCGAGTGGCCTGATCAATATTGCGCTCTTGTGAACCAAAGAGCTGGTTTAGTTCGTCCCGCAAAACTTCTGCGCGAGATGAGTAGGTAGTCGTTTCCAATGTCTCTCCTCAATGATTGTCCGATGGGGTGCCCCGAATAAAGAGACACTGTAGAAAACTTTTCTATTTTTTTAAAGTTTCTTTATAGCATGCATGCAGCAGGATAGAAAGTAAACTATTTGAGAATAGCAATATTCCAATTTTTCTTAAATTTTTCTGTGGCACGTATTCTGCTGCATAGAGAATATGGATACATTTTAGCATTAGATTATCAGCAATTAAAATGCTGAATTTAAAAGGAATTTCATTTTGAATAATAAATAAAAATAATATTTTCAAGTTTTAGGTATGGCGCAAGATAACTCTCCAATTCCGTCCTTGTTCAAAGGTGTGGAGAATCCACAGGAGGGCGCTCGACCAAAATTAGAAGATACAGAATCCCCCACTTCAGAAGTTGCCAATGAGGTAGACGCATTTTATGAAGATTTGTCGAATGTGGACAAAGTTTCTGAAGATCAAATGCATACATCTTATGAGTCACCGAATTCTCCACAAAAAATTATCGACACTGGAGAGCAGGGGATTTCAAATCGATCGACCGATTTAGGGGAGTTTAAAGCAAATCTTGTACTGTATAGAAAGCAACTTGTCGCAACCGCAGTTGCTTCAAATATGTTGGGGGTGGTGATGGGTTTTGGCGGTAGCCAATTCTGGACGACTGGCCCGGAGATAACTTCGTTGCAGGTATTATCAAACTTGCCACCGACAGTTGTCGTTCCGCTGCTTGACCAGGAGGATGAGGCACCTGCTCTGGGGGGCACAGGTGAACCGAACCAAACTGGGAGTCGTCAAGAAAAGCTGGTGCCACTTGTTCCGTTGCCGGATCTACCTGAGCCTTCAATTCGTCAAGCTTCGGCAGACCCACCTGCAGAGCAGAGCGAAAAGTCAGGACCGATTGTTGAGGAGCCGGTCTTGGTGGAAGCGCGAATGGAAAATCCGACTGAGGAAGAGAAACCAGCACCACCTCCGGTTACCGTTGCACCACCACCAGCTATCAGAAATGAAAAAATTAATAAAATTGTGCCTGCTGCTGATAACAAAATTTCCAAACAAACTGACAACTCAGATCTGTCTTTAACGCAGCCAAAAATTAAGGTTGCAATCTCAAAGAACAAAGAAATCAAACCAAGCTCCCTTAATCAGAATGAGCCAACCTATTTAGTCCAACTTGCCAGCTGTGTTACCGAGAATTGTGTGCTCGACTTCCGAAAAATAATGACGCGTTTGTATCCACAACTTCCGGTTCGAGTTGTGCCATACACTTCGAGAAGAACGATCATTGAAGTTGTCTCCAGAGACGCTTTTACCCTAGAAGATGGGAAACGATTGGTTGAGCAGTTGAACAAGGGCGACCAGATCAATTCAAAAGCATACTTAGAAAGCGTTCGAAGCAAATTTCAGGTGGTGTTAGGGCAAATCCCCAAGGGACAAAAACTAGAAGAATTAGTGAAAAAAATGAACAAAGTGTTCATAGGAGAAGTCTCGTTTATCAAAAAATCAACCGAGCAAACGACAAAATATTTTCGGGTTCAAGTACCTGCCTTTGATGATCGTAAAAAGGCAGTGGCATTACAGAGGGAACTTCAGAAAGCTGACAAGCAGATGGCGAGCGCTTTTCTAGTTCCTAATCCAAATAAACCGTGAATGACAGACTCGGAAGGAGAACCATGTCCCGAATGAGCAACTTGCTGGGGGGAATGATGCACTGGCTCAAGTTTGAGGCACAACTCTCAGCAGATGAGGTTGATGAACCTGAATTGAATGAGAAGAGAACCCTGCTCTACTTAAAACCAGAAGCCTTGAGACATGTGGTTGTCATCAATGATTTGGAAAAATATCAAAGTTCTCCAGAATTTGTAGAAGGTGGTCGTCTGATTGAAGTCAGCAAACAATACAATTACACACTTCGTCAAGTTGCTGATCTGGTTGAAGAGCCGATGCAAGCAGACAGAAGACCTCACTTGAAAACAATGACTGGATCGATTAAAGGTCGTCCAGACCTAAGGCTTGCCCAACCCGGAGAGAATGGGATTGCTCTCGCTGAATCTTCTTAAAGAATCCCGTTGGGGGGGGCAAGCCTTCCCCTTTCCTCCCCGCTTGTACTGCTACCAAAGACCCACTAGACTAAATCCATCTAAACTTTTCTGTTCAAACACAACTTTGAAATCAGGATCGCATGCAATTGCGAATTCTTTTGCTGACTGTACTTTTTTGGCCAATGCTCTCCCAAGCTCAGATTGCCAGCCACTGGAAGCATCAACTTTGGACCAAATGGCTCCCAGCACTAGAAATGGGTACCGCTGAGGAACGCTGGCAAGCAAGGTTGGCTTTTTTGACTTGGCCTGAAGCGTCGTTGCCGGTTTTGCGTCAAGGCATGATGAGCTCAGAGAGCCCAGATAATTGGCGATTTGCCCAAGTTCTTGCCCAGATCGGTGATGAGAGTGACATTCAAAGAATGCTGGATGCTTGGCAAAGCTTGAGTAGTACCAGGCAAGATGTTTGGGTGGGAAGCTTGGAGAGGTTGTACATGCGCTTTCGTGAGGAAAGCCCGCAGAAATTATTATTAACGCGTTTCCAGTTTGAATCGGATGAAGCTATCGAACCTCGAAGTGGAAGAGCCGATGGAGAGATCATCTATAAACTCTCAAACTCAACAGCTTCCCCACGACTGGTTCAGGTTCGGATAAATATCTGGAGAGGAATGGCAGATCCAGACTGGCCAGAGCAATTACACTGGCTGGAGGCCGGTAATTCTGTGGAGGTTTCTTTACCTGTCACGCTGCTGTTCGAGCCGAGAGTGCCAACAGTGAGATTGGATCTGGACGTGATGGAAATTGGTGTGAGGGAGACCTTACTGCATGAACGCTACGAGATTCCAGTTTCGGGAAGACCGGCCCCACCCAAATCTAGGCAGCGACCATTGAATCTTCCCAAAACAGATGACAACGAAGCTCGTAAAAGACAATCAGAGGAAGCTGAATCAGGATGAAAAGTTCTTAGGTGTGTCTACCAATGAGGAGTGCCGAATAACCTCCGCATCCACTGTATAAACCACATCCTCACAGATCTTCTTGGCATGATCTGCTATCGACTCCATGTAGTCAGAGATCGTCAACTCTGTGATCAGAGCACGAACGTTTGAATTTCCTTTCTCCAACTCGGAGATTACCTTTTCTTTGATCAACCGGAACTGCTCATCGACTTCATCATCACTGTTGCAGACTTCACGGGCTGTCTCGGAGTCCAGGGCAATCATGGCCTCAAGTCCTTTACGAACCATCCACTTAACTTTCGCTGTCAAAGCTGCGAAGTCAATAATCCTTTCTCTGCTTTCTCCATTATTGCTAATGACCAACTGAGCGATATCTCTTGCAAGGTCACCGATTCTCTCAAGATCGTTTGTAATCTTGATGGTCGAAATCAAAAAGCGCATATCGACAGCAACAGGCTGATAAAGTGCAATGATCTTAAGACACTCCTCCTCCAGATTGATTTCGCGTTGGTCTACATCTTTGTCAAGCTTGACCACTTTTTCAGCCAGCTCCAGATCATTTTCAGCAAGTGCTCGCAGTGCATTCTCAAATTGTTCCTCTACGAGAGTCCCTAGCAGGTTAGCTTGTTGTTTGAGCAGGGCAATCTGACGGTGTAAATGCAGAGTGACCGTTGTGAAATTAGCATTAGCGGCCATAGAAATTCCTTATCCAAAACGTCCGGTAATGTAGTCTTGAGTCCGCTTATCTTCGGGGCGGACAAAAATATCGTCGGTGTCGCCCACTTCCACCAGATCACCCATATGGAAAAAAGCTGTTCTTTGAGAAACCCGAGCTGCTTGTTGCATGGAGTGGGTAACAATCACAATTGTATAGTTCTGACGAAGTTCGTGGATCAGTTCCTCAATTTTTGCGGTAGCAATCGGATCAAGGGCAGAGCATGGCTCATCCATTAAGATGACTTCTGGATTTACGGCAATCGCTCGGGCAATACACAATCGCTGTTGTTGCCCTCCTGAAAGTCCTGTTCCAGGTGAACTCAAACGATCTTTCACTTCCTCGAAGAGCCCTGCTTTTTTCAGACTGTTCTCGACAATCTCGAGCATCTCCTGGCGATTCTGAGCTAGACCATGAATTTGAGGTCCGTAAGCGATGTTATCATAAATAGACTTTGGGAAGGGATTGGGCTTCTGGAAGACCATGCCGACTTTCTCACGAAGCTGCACTACATCAAGACCTTCGTCATAGATGTCTTCGTTATCCAAGGTGATTTTTCCAGTAATTCGGCAACCTTCAATAACATCGTTCATCCGGTTGATGCATCGCAGAAAAGTGGATTTCCCACAGCCAGAGGGACCGATGAGAGCAGTAACACTATTTTCATAGATTTCCAAATCCACCCCATGCAAAGCCTCTGCTTGATCATAGAAGACCCTGACATCAGATGAATTGATCTTCGTGACAAGAGTTCCGTTGTTTTTTTTCTGGCTCATAACCGAAGTTCGTAATTTTGATTGGGTTTACCAGCGACGCTCAAATTTTTTGCGAAAAATTACTGCGAGCAAATTCATCATTACTAGAAAAACTAAGATCACCATGATTGCAGCTGCGGTCAGCTCAACAAAGCCTCTCTCAGAACTCTCCGCCCAAAGATATACCTGAACAGGAAGTGCTGCTGCACTTTCCAGCGGGCTAGTCGGAATATCGACCACAAAGGCAAACATTCCAATCATTATGAGCGGAGCGGTTTCACCTAAAGCTTGAGCTAACCCAATGATCGAACCTGTCAAAGTACCTGGTAGCGCAAGTGGTAGGACATGATGAAGAACTACCTGCATCGGGGATGCTCCCATGGCAAGAGCCCCTTGACGGATAGATGGAGGGACTGCTTTTAAGGCGGAACGGCAGGCAATGATGATTGTAGGCAAAGTCATCAAAGAGAGAACAATTCCACCAGCAAGAGGAGTACTTCTTGGAACCCCAAAAAAATTAAGGATCACAGCCAAACCAAGTAGACCAAAGATGATCGAAGGTACTGCTGCGAGGTTATTGATATTGACTTCAATAATTTCAGTGATGCGGTTTTTTGGGGCGAATTCTTCCAAATAAATGGCAGCAGCGATTCCCATTGGAAAGCTGATCATAAAACAGACTATCAACGCCCAGAAAGAGCCCGCTAGTGCTCCCGCCAAACCTGCCAATTCTGGATTTCTGGAATCACCTCGAGTGAAAAAGTTGATGTTGAGGGTTGACCCAACTCGACCTTCTGCGGTCCATTGATCCAAAAGTCTTAGTTGAAGATTACTAACAACACGTCTCTCTTCCTCAATATCCCGGGGTGCTGCTCCTTTGACAATTGTGTCCACTGGGGAAGAAGCAAGAAACCATAACTTTTGCGTTGTACCAAGAAGAGAGGGATCGGAGAGAACTAAGTCCCTCAAGTCTGTTTCTGCGCTCTCACTGAACATCTGTATAAGATCTCTGCGCTCTGCGCGACTTTTGATGTCTGGATTATTCTCAACAACATTCTTTCTGAAGAGCCCTAAATAATTTGCGCGAGCTAGTTCTTCATTAGAACTTTGAGGGGTGACTTTCAGGAAGTTAGCATCAAGCGTAACCTCAGACTGAATTTGTGTTCTCCAAAATGCTGAATATCCGGCTGTGAAGATTGTGTAGAGTAGAAAAAATACTGCAGACAATGCAGCTGCAATCGCTAATTTTCCATATAGCTTAAACCTGGCTTCAGCTGCATAGCGTTGCTTGAGACGAGCAGCCTTGGCCATATTTCGATCAGTCATATTTCTCTCGATACTTCTTCACAATCGCCAAGGCAACAACATTTAAAATCAGTGTCACAATAAACAAAACCAACCCAAGTGCAAAAGCTGAGAGCGTTTTTGGATCGTCAAATTCCTGATCGCCAATCAAGGCGACTACTATCTGAACCGTGACAGTCGTTACATTCTCTAAGGGGTTCAGTGTTAGATTCGCATTCAATCCTGCAGCCATGGCAACAATCATTGTCTCACCAATTGCTCTTGAGATCGCCAGCAGAAAGGCACCAACGATTCCTGGCAAAGCAGCAGGAATGATCACTTGTCGGATTGTTTCTGACTTAGTAGCTCCCATCGCATAAGAGCCGTCTCTCAGGGTTTGTGGAACAGCGTTGATAACATCATCAGAAAGTGAGGAGATGAAAGGAATGATCATCACGCCCATCACCAAGCCTGCTGCAAGGGCACTACGTGCTTCTACTTCTAGCCCAATGGCAATGCCACCGTCTCTAACAAGAGGAGCCAAAGTCAGGGCAGCAAAAAATCCATAAACGACGGTCGGGATTCCGGCTAAAATTTCTAAAATCGGTTTGGTCCATCCGCGCATTTTTGGAGAAGCGTATTCTGAGAAATAAATTGCGGACATCAAACCGATGGGACCCGCAACAATCATGGCGACGAAGGAGATGAGTAGGGTACCGCTGAAAACAGGGATTGCTCCCCAGGCACCGTCTCCAGCGACTTGATCCGCTCGAATCGCGATTTGAGGGTACCACTTGAGCCCAAACAAGAATTCAGTAATTGGAACTAGTTCAAAGAAACGGAAAGTCTCAAAAATTAGCGAAAGGACGATTCCAATTGTTGTGAGGATGGCGATGGTTGAGCTAATGAAGAGAAAACCATTGAACAGTAGTTCTACACCATGACGGGCCTTAAACCCTGGAGCCACTTTGGAACGAGTGAAGGCCATAATCAGCATTGCGAGCAAAATCGTGACGACTACCATGCTCCATTGGCTTAATTGCTGGAGTGAACGCATCCATTCGGCGGTTTCTAGAATAAGAGGGTCTTGAGTTCCAAGAGCGACTCCCGCTGCAAGGTTGCGAACTTCTTCTGTCATGATCACATAATCTGCTGGAGTCAAGCCCCCAGATTGTGATTCCAAGTGACTTCTGATCAGGCTGCCCAACAAAATTGGTTCTAGTGCGGTCCAAAGCAGAATGAGCAAAATTGTTGGAATGCCACACCAAAGTGCGATGAAGTATCCGTGATATTGTGGAAGTGAATGAATTTTTGTTTGTGAGCGGAGATTTGAAGCTTGTTTTCGGCCTAGGTAAAAACCTGAGAGACTGATTAGCAGAATCGCTGCGAGAAGGTAGGGGAACATATGTGTTTCGGTACCGGCAATCCAAGGATTGCCGGTGGATGAATCAATTACATGCTGATTGGAGTCAAGTTGCGGATATCATTCCGTACTTTTTCCTGTGTGCTAGTTTCTAGAGGAACAAGCCCACGATCTAACAGGTATCCATAATCACCAATCGCAGCGTCACTCACAAACTCTTCCATGTATTCCTGCATTCCGGGAATCACACCGATATGAGCTTTCTTAGCATAGAAAAAGAGGGGGCGAGCGATCGGATAGTCATAGCTCTGGATAGTGTCGAGACTGATTTCGATACCATTGATGGTGGAGCCTTGAATTTTATCACGATTTTGATCAAGGAAGCTAAAACCAAAAATCCCAAATGCCTCCGGATCGGCAGACAATCGATTTACGATCAGTGTGTCATTTTCGCCAGCTTCTTCAACAGCACCGTCTTCTCTGAAGCCATCACATTCCTTACCAGAAACCATTCCAGCTTCCTTGCACCCTGGACCCATGATGAGGGAATCCCAAGCATCACGGGTTCCAGAGGTGGGGGGGGGTGCCAAGATTTTAATCGCAGCATTTGGCAAGGAAGCATCGATTTCATTCCAAGTTTTAGGCTTGGGGCCATTCTCTGCCATTGCCATCCACAATTGGCCTGGTGTGAAATTGAGTTTCTGTGATTTTGAGTTGTTTGCAAAAGCAATCCCGTCGTTACCCACAATGATTTCAATAATCTCACTCACACCGTTCTTCGCACACAATTCTTTTTCGCTACCTTTGATAGCACGGGAAGCGTTGGTGAAATCTGGGTGGCTGGGGCCTAAACCAGCACAGAAAAGCTTCATGCCACCACCGGTACCAGTGGATTCAATTACTGGAGTTTTCATGGAACCGCGTTGGCCGTGTTTTTCTGCCACCACGGTTGCGAAAGGATAAACGGTTGAGGAACCGACGATTTGAATCTGATCTCTAGCGTGGGCTAGGCCTGTCAACATCAGGGCCGCTAATCCGGTTGCTAAAGTTGCGATGGTCTTGCGGAACATTATTCTCCTAGGCTTATTGGGTTTCAGACTTTCCCGAGTACGAACAGGGGTCTGTTTTTCGCCAAATTGGCATCATGCTTTACAAGCAATGATAACAACCCTAGAGAATAATTATTAGAATTTGATTAAGGAGAGGTAATAAATTGATGTGAGGGTAAGAAAAGATTTGTGACGTTAATGGGGATCAAGTAACTTTTTCTAGAAATTTCGGCAGAAGACGTTCGACTGATTCAACGATGACTTTAGTTTGATGATCAAACTCTAAATTAAGTAGGGTGGTTTGGGTTGCGTTACCAAGGGTGGTTCTGGAAAGGGTTTCGGGGATCAAACAAACTGAAAATCGATCTGGCTCTACATCAACCACCGTGAGGCTGACCCCGTCAACTGCAATCCAACCTTTTGGAACTAAATAGCTGTTCCAATGTGGGGCAATTTCGATCCAGATTTTATGGTTCCCAGGGCTTTGTTCAATCTGAAGAATTTGGGTCTTACAGTCGACGTGACCATTGACCTGATGCCCGCCAAGTTCATCTCCCATTTTGAGAGATCGCTCAATATTCGTGTGAGAACCAACTTGCAGCATCCCAAGATTTGATCGATCTAAGGTTTCCTGAATTACATCGAATTCTGCCCATTCTCCTTCCTGGAAATTCACAACAGTGAGGCACACACCAGACACTGCTACACTTGCCCCTAATTCTAAGCAAGTGCCCCATTCGTTCATCTGAATGCGAAGCTTTAGCCCACCGCTGACCAGCTTTGAGAATAGGATCTCTCCTTTGCCCTGAACAATTCCTGTAAACAATTCAGCCTTTTTCGGTGTGTGTGTAAACACCATCCCAGTCGCTAGGGGGAGGCTCACTGATGAAGCGTTCACAACGCTCGATGTAGGTTAGGCAGGGCCCATCATTTTCGAGGTAGCTTAGGGCTTTGCGGAAGTGCTCAATAGCGATTGGGTAATCATGATCTTTATAGCACGAAAGACCCTTTTGATAATGCTCAAGAACATCGGTCATCGGGCCGCTGAGCTCATTTTTGAAGTCCAGGACCTCAAAAATTGGAACTGGCTCTTTCTTACCAACTACCCGAACAATGTCTAATTCTCTCGCATCCACATAATTTTCGGCTCCTTCAAGGTGATCTGTACCGTAATAGGTGTTGCCTGAGATCATCGTGAAGGTTTTATAGAACTTGTTTGCGCCCTCTAGGCGTGCTGCCAGGTTGACCGTATCACCCATGATGGTGTAGTCCATCCTTTGCTGTGATCCCATGTTTCCGACCACGATAGGACCACTGTTGATCCCCATCCGTGCAAAGAGTTGGGGGCTACCTTTTTCTCGCCAGTCCTTACGCATTTCAATCAAGCGCTTTTGCATGTCGATTGTGGCAAAACAGGCGAGTTTAGCGTGATCCGGTTGATCCAAGGGAGCTCCCCAAAAAGCAATGATGGCATCCCCTTCAAACTTGTCTATTGTGCCTGCCCTACTCGAGATGAGATCACACATCTCGGTGAGGTATTCATTCAGTAGCGCAACCAGTTCTTCAGGCGTGAGACTCTCGGAGATCGTCGAGAACTTCTGAACATCTGAGAAATAGGCTGTCATTTCACGACGTTCACCACCCAAACTGAGTTTTGAAGGATCCTTAACGATTACATCAATTACGCTTGGAGAGAGGTACTGAGAAAAAGCGTTCTTGATGAAGGCCTTTTGCTGTCTCTCCGCCATGAACAAAAAGAAGTTTGTCGCAATCATGCTGAGAATCATTGCTGGGAGGATGTAACTCATTGAGAGTACATAGCCATAGTAGACGTAAGCATAGATGCAGATTCCCAGATATCCAATGATTGCCGCAAGAAAGAGCGGGTTGTGAAGCTTCTCAAGCCTTGCAATGAACAAGAACAATAACATCATGCAGATGAGAATAATTGCTTCTATTTCATTACTTGCTGGACGAATAGGAGCACCATTCATCATCGTCCAGATCGTATCGGCTAGAATTTCAATCCCGTAAATTTCCCCAACTGGGGTTGAAAAAATATCGTGAGACACTTCAGTTGTGTCTCCAACAAGCACTAGTTTATCTTTAACCCAATATTCCAACTCATAGATCTCATCTTCATCGAGATCTTCCAGACCGTAAATCTCGCCCTCATAAAGATTCAAGACCATGGCGGCTGTGATACCAGCGTACTCATGGAGAAAAGTAACACCAGGTTTGTGAAGTGGGTAATCAATCCAAAGATCACCATTGTGGTCCAGTGGGATTTCCTTATCTCCAATGTAGAGAATGTTGTTCTCCAGTCGTGGTTCAACATTCCAATACATAGCCAGTGCTTGAACTGCCCACGGCCACATCTTGAATTCATTGGCAGCCTGATCGTAGAAACGAAGTCGGGAGAGCCGATTACCAATTAGTGTGTGATTGGTATAACCAGCAACAGTAGCCTCCTGTAGAGCAGGAGTTGCCGTTGTCACTCCACGGATTTCTTCATCTACCAGTTTCAATTGACCAACTACCATTGTGTTTGGTTTCTCACCAAGCGCTTCTGCCAAGATGGGGTCTTCGCCGTAGCCATTTGGAAAATCCATCAGCATATCAAGTGCAACGACCTTGGCTCCCAGTTCCTGAAGGTTGGTGACGATTTCAGCGATATGTTTTCGTTGCAGAGGCCAACTTCCATATTCGGTGAAGAATTCTTCATCGGTATCAACAATCACCATATCCTTTTCAGGAAAGGCATAAGCTTCAGGATTTGCAGTATGTCTTAGAATATGACGATACCCCTGAAGTTGATTTTCTGATCCTGAAAATATCTCATATTGCTCAGCAGGAATCATGGCTAAGAAAAGCAGGATTATGATCCAATAATCTGGTCGGAGAAGTGACTTTTTCATGGAATTGTTCTGCGTTTTGGTGGGAGAGGAGGGCATCTAGAGAAGATGCCCGAAGTTGGTGAGTATTTTTTGTCTAGAGGTTTGCTTGGTATGTCTCGGTCACTTCTTCCTGCAGGGCTTGAAGTTTTAAACGAGCATAAATCTCGATCATAAAAGGTCTCAGATCGTTGATGTCATCATCATCACTATTCTGGCTGAAGAAAGATTCGTAGGTTTGCATGGCTGGGACGAGAAGTCCGTGCTCTTTCAGGACACCTGCCATCATAAAACCATCAGTATCGTATTTCTTGACAGCTGTCACATCCTCTTGGAATTTTTTTAATTTCTTACCACTGAGCCAGGAAAGTCTCCTCGTTTTACTCTCACTTAGAACCTTGCCATCTTTGAGGACATCCACGCTATATTTCATTGATCTCTCCGAAAATGGCTCAATCTTCTGAAGAACAACTTTCTCTGAAGTCGCTGCAACATCATATGAGTTATCACCAACATTTAAGCGATACGAATATTCAGAGCCTTTGCTCTCCCAGGCAACAGTGGGGTAGTCATCAGAGAGAGATATGTTGCCCAAGTCTACGATCAACTCCTGACCTGGTTTGTTAGCGGAGCGACGAACTGTCGTATACTTTTGAGTAGTTGCAAATTGCTTATCTAAGCCAGCTAACAGCTCACCTGCTGCTTCCGTGGAACCTAGTTCACCACTGACTAATTTCATCCCTGAATCGGTAATCTTGATTTCAGAACTGGCCAGTAGGTTTGTTGTTTCCAGCGTAGCCTGATTTGCAAATTTTGCCTTGCTTCCATCATTTAGACGAACCATGGAACCAGGAAACACGAGCTTGTTTCGACGGACGGGCTTCCAGCGCTTCCCATTTTTGCTGTATTCAACCTTCCCATCGACGTCATAGATCATGCCCACTGGGACTCTATCTGCCAGCGCTAAGGGTGCGACCAAGAAGGAGACCAAGGCGAGTAGGAGCAAAGAACGCATGATTTTCATAGCCATCTCCTGAAGAATTTTAGGGGATTCATCAGAAATCTTGATTTAAAAGATTTCTTTTGGGTGTAAAGAGCTTTAGCGACTCACTAACTGGACAAAATCAATAGCTAGTATAGGATTCAAGAAGTGACAACACAAATCCCTGTCACTTTGCTGCAACAGCCTGGGTTGAAAGCATTGAAAAGAAATATGAAATTAGGCATTTTAAAATCATTTCAACAAAGAAAGTTGGATTTGCAGCACACATTGAATACGGAAGGTTGTTGTTGACTTTGTTACAAAATTTTCCTTGGCTCTGGTTGTTACTTGGCGGTAGTCTAGGAAGTTTAAGTAGATGGTGGATCAGTCGGCAGTTGCAAATTTGGTTGGGAGATCAATTTCCGTACGGAACAATTTTTGTGAATGCTGTGGGCTCTGCTGCTTTTGGAGTCTTTGTCGTTCTGCTGGAAAAGCACTCTGGGGCTAGACTACTCCTTCTAAGTGGTTTCATGGGTGCCTTTACTACTTTCTCGACATTTAGTTATGAGACTGTCCTCCTGATGCAGGCTGGTGCCTGGCGCACGGCATTACTGAATATTTGCCTAAATTTATTTGTAAGCTTGAGCTTGTGTGGTTTGGGTATTTGGGGAACCCAAACGCTCCGCTCCTAAAAACTTTCTAATCATCGGAGAATCATCTGTGCTTCGTAACCGAATCCTATCTGTCTCAGCAATGGAAATCTTGGATTCCCGAGGGAACCCAACCCTTAGAGCTACTGTTCTCCTGGAAGATGGGACCCTAGCTGACGCTTCTGTTCCATCCGGAGCCTCGACTGGTGAAAATGAAGCACTGGAACTGCGAGACGGGGATAAGAAACGTTATGGGGGAAAAGGGGTTCTTACTGCGGTTAGCCATGTGAACACTCGAATTGCTCCTGAATTATGTGGCTTACAACCAGATAATCAAGCAGAGATTGATCGAGTTATGTTGGAGTTGGATGGAACATCAACAAAGAAAAAACTAGGTGCCAATGCCATTCTTGGGGTTTCGATGGCTGTTGCGAAGGCCGCTGCCATCTCACACCAAATGCCACTCCACCAATATCTAGGAGGTGTTGGGGCATTTCGACTGCCAGTCCCCATGATGAATATTGTCAATGGTGGCGAACATGCTGACAACAGCGTGGATTTGCAGGAATTCATGGTAATGCCCAGCGGGTGTTCAACTTTTCGTGAAGCTTTACGAGCTGGAGCCGAAGTATTTCATGCCTTGAAAAAGATATTGCTGAAGAAAAACTATGCAACTGGAGTGGGTGACGAGGGAGGATTTGCTCCAAATCTCGGTAGCAACGAAGAAGCTTGTGATCTGATCATTGAGGCGATTCAAGCGGCTGGTTACTCGCCAGGTAAGGACATTTCTCTTGCGCTAGATGCTGCTGCAAGCTCATTCTATGACAAGCAAAATAGACAATACGACTTCCGTTGGTCTGGAACTGGCAGTCGGTCCAGTGAAGAAATGTTGCACTTCTACAGAGAAATGTGCGAAAAATACCCGGTTATCTCGATTGAGGATCCTCTGGACGAAAATGATTGGTCAGGTTTCACAGCAATGACTGAACAACTTGGGGAGAAGGTACAGATCGTTGGTGATGACCTTTTTGTGACCAACACACGATTTGTTCAGCAGGGAATTGAGAGCAATGCGGCTAATGCGGTTTTGATCAAGCTCAACCAGATTGGCACAGTCACCGAAACTGTTGAAACCGTACAGCGCTGTCAAAAGGCGGGCTGGAACTACATCATCTCTCATCGTAGTGGCGAAACTGAAGATACTTTCATGGCAGATTTCGCAGTAGCCATGGGAGGGGGACAAATTAAGACTGGTTCCGCGTCACGTAGTGAGCGAATCGCAAAATATAATCGCCTGCTCGAAATAGAGGCAAGTCTTGGTGCTTCTGCACAATTTGGACGATAGGAGTCCGAAGAGCATTACCTGTTCAAACTGGAGGATTGATGTTTTGGAAACGTAAGTCAGCGAAAGTAACTCAGGCAGAGACGGTTTATTTGCCCAAGGGAAGCCAGGGAAGTGGCCATTGGAACTGCACAACCCCTGTTCGAATTGGTGGTTACTTCGAAGGACGGCTGGATTGCTCTGGATTGCTCTTGATTGAAGCAAGCGGTGAACTCTTCGCAGATGTATGGGTTCGTCAAGCTGTCATCCATGGACGTGTAGATGGTGACTTGTACTGCCAGGAGCAATTGGTCTTGCATCCGACAGCAGAAGTTACCGGCAACATTACCGTGCCCCCTGGTGGGTTCGTGATGTTAGACGGAGCAAAAATTGGTGGTGGTGTTCGCTCCTGGACAAAGCACCAAGCTGAGAAGAGTGAGGAAGTGCTTCAGCAATTGACTCGTAAAACGAGGGGAGTTCCCTCCAAAACAGAATTGGATGATGACGACGGTTTTGCATCTGACCCAGAACAACTTGTCGAGCAGAGTCTTCACTATCTAGTATGAACCAAGTCACCTCCTGGCTGGGAACCCCTTGATTCTGGATGGGAGCAGGTCTTGGTCTCGCCCTCACGCTCAATCTTTGCCAAAAACGCTGGGGACTTGGTCTCCTTACCGCACTGCTCCTTTGGCATCTGTGCTGGATCAGCATTGGCAAGAATTTTTTCCTCCCCGATTGGTTAGAACAGTCTCATTTGAGCGAACCTTTTTGGGTTCGTGGTACCATTCATAGCTTCACTTCAGACTCTAACTTTTCACGCCTCAAGCTTCGTAAAGCAACCATTCTCAATCGCACGCATGAGTATGATTTCCTAGAATTAGCTGTCTCCCTGCCAAATGCGAGGGGCAGATCCCCATACTGGTATGTAGGGCGACAAGTTCAACTGGGAGGATTTCTGCGAGAATTCAATTGGGATGGAATGCAATGGAATTTACATTTTTCTGAAGCATTGCTTGGCGATGCCAGTCCCCCTAAAACTGGTTGGCAAAGAGCCTTATCAACTTTGCGCCTTCGATGGGAAACCCGAGCTGCTTATTACCTTAGTGATGAAACGCTGGCGATGTTTCTTCCTCTGACTTTAGCAGAGAAGTCCGTCAGACATCCTTCCTTGGAACTGTTCAGAAAAAACAGGAATGGCCCATGTGCTGGCAATTAGTGGACTACATATTGGCCTACTCTACTTTGGGCTTTTTGGGATTAGTAGACTAATGGGCACAATGAAGCCAAGCCTTTGGGAAAATCAAAGTTTTGTGGCTATCAGTCGATGGCTACCTTTGTTGTTGCTTTGGGGCTACGTATTCCTTCTCGAATTTCCAATCCCTGCCCTACGGGCGGTAACCATGATTACTCTGTGGCTGCTATTTCGTGAATTGGGCTATCGCTTGCCAGCCCTCTTTGCCCTATGGGTGACAGCTTTATTGTGTTTGGTGGTGGATTGGAGTGTGATGCTGACAGTCTCATTCCAACTCTCCTTTGTGGCAGTAGCTTTCTTGGTTGGAGTGAGTCATTCACGAATTTTTGAAGTGCATGGCAGGTTAAAATGGCTAGTCGATAGCCTTGTTATCACGACTTTTGTTTCATTGGGGACATTCCCAATCTTGTTAAATACTTTTGTGAGGATTTCGCTGGAGGTCTTCTAGTTGAACCTGATACTTGTTCCGATGATGGCAATTTGGATCCTACCTGTATGCCTTTTAGGACTGGCCTGGAGTAGCCTTTGGTCACCTCCAGAGATGCTTGGGGAAAGGTTCATTTTTGGTGTGATCGAGTTCAGCCTGGAAGCATGGCTGAATCTATTGCGTTGGCTGCAGTGGGAGAAGTGGCGTTTTGAAATCATAGGAGAATGGGAACCCCAGTACTATGCGGCATACTATGCAGCTCTTTTAGGACTACTGGGGTTGGGGAAGAGGTTTAGTAGTAGGAGGCTTTATTATTGATATTCGTACTCGCGATCAGAGACTTCTCGTTGAAGTGGTTCCCCACGCAAGTGTCGAAGTGCTTCTTCTGCTGATTCCAGTTCCATCCGAAATCGACAATCGTATGAGCAAGAACCAATATGAGGCGTGATGATCAGATTCTCCAATTCCGTCAGTGGGCCTTTGTAGGGCTCCAATTCAAAAACATCAATAGCGGCACTGGCTAAAATGCCGTTTTGTAAGGCGGTAGCTAAGGCCTCTTCCTCAACGATTCCACCCCTTGCAGTATTGACCAGAGTCGAACCTGAAGGCATCAGCTTCAGTTCTTCTAGCCCAATCCGATGCCGAGTTTTTTTGTAAAGCGGTACATGGATCGACAGAAGATTGGACTTGTTCAGCATTTCTTCAAATTCAACCTGCCGAATCCGTAACCCATGATTACGCAAAGCTTGTATTTCCTCTGATTTGTCCAAACTGTCGTGTACTAGAACTTCTTTGGGCTGAAAGGATGTTAGAATACGGGCTACCCGACTGCCAATCCTGCCAAAGCCAAAAAGTCCTATCAGTGAATGCTCAAGCCTCCGGCCACTTGGCCGACTCCATTGACCATCTCTGAGCCTGCGATCCAAATTCCCAACATGCCGACTCGCAGATAGCATTAGCCCAATCGTCAGTTCTACAACGGCCATTGTCACAGCATCAGGGGTGAAGCTCACACGAATCCCCCTGCGCCTACATTCATTCAGTGGGACACCGTCCAGACCAATCCCCACTCTAGAAATCATTTCAAGATTTTGGTTTTGCTCTAAAAAAGGCATCAGATTTTCTGTACCAGCGAGAAGAACTCTTGTCTTACCGGCACGTTCAATCAATTCATCTACAGTGAGCTTGCGGCTTAGTTCATTGTAACTAACGCTAAAATTTGAATCATCGAACAACTTTCGAGGTTGCGGGTCATTGGCTCCAAAAGGATAGGTAGAAACAAAGACATCCATAGTTACTATTCATCCGCTACTGTGATTTGTCGTTGCTCGCCCAACCCATCGACACCGAGCCGAACTTCTTGTCCAGGTTGTAAGTAGACGGGATTTGGTTTTACGCCCATCCCAACACCTGGTGGTGTGCCTGTAGAAATGACATCACCGGACTGTAAAGTGAAAAATTGACTGAGATACGCAACCAGGTGTGCCACTCCATAGACCATTGTGCTTGTTGTACCGTCCTGATAACGATGACCATCCACTTCTAGCCAAAGTCTAAGATTTTGTGGATCAGAAATCTCATCTGTCGTTACTAGCCACGGACCGATTGGCCCAAAAGTATCGCAACTCTTCCCCTTGACCCATTGACCAGACCTCTCCAACTGATATGCACGTTCGGAGACGTCATGAATCACACAGTACCCTGCAACGTGGTCCAGTGCTTTTTCTTCTGTCAAATATTTACCTGGTTTCCCAATGACTACCCCAAGCTCGACCTCCCAATCGGTCTTGGTAGAACCACGTGGAATGATGAGGTTGTCGTTTGGGCCGCAGACCGCGCTGGTGGCCTTGAAGAAAATCACGGGCTCTGGCGGAACTTGCATTCCTGATTCGGCTGCATGATCAGAGTAGTTCAGGCCAATGCAAATGAATTTGCCAATTTGACTTACACAGGGGCCAATACGCGGGTTACCATTGACCTCGGGCAATCCATTAACATCAAGTTCACGAAGGCGCTGAATCGAATCAGGCAAAAGGTGTTCGCCTGTTAAATCTAGAATAACCTGAGATAAGTCTCGGAGCTTACCAAAGTTATCAAAAAGCCCTGGTCGTTCTTGGTTGGGCTCACCGTAACGGATTAGTTTCACGTTAACTCCTTCAAATGGTCATGCCACCGTCAATCGCAAAGACGGCGCCAGTAGTGTAAGAGGATTCATCTGAGGCCAGATAAACTGCCAAATTCGCGATCTCTTCGGGAGTGCCGATGCGCCCCATCGGTTGGCGAGCAACAAAAGCAGACCTGACTTGTTCCAATTCTCCCCCTTGAGCCACCATTCTTTCATTGAGTGATGGAGTTTCAACAGTGCCTGGACAAATGGCGTTACAGCGTATGCCCTGACTCACGAAATCTGCTGCGATGGCTTTGGTAAGTCCGATAACTGCTGCCTTTGAGGTTCCATAAACAAAGCGGTTAGGGACACCTTTGACGCTAGAAGCTACGGAAGCCATATTGATGATGACTCCACCACCGTTTGAGACCATCCTTGGAATAATAGTCTTAGCTAATCGATACATGGAGCGAACATTGATTTCAAAAGCCATGTCCCAATCATCCTCGGTACACTCTAGGATGGTGCCATTGTGTACAAAACCGGCACAGTTGAAAAGGACATCAATTGTGCCAATTTCTTCAATCAGTTTTGCGATTGAGCCAGGCTCACAGACATCCAGCTTGCGTACTTTCAATTGTTGGTCCGAGTGATTCAGAGCTTCAAGGGGCTTCAGGTTGATGTCGGTAGCCCAGACCGTCGCTCCTTCTTCAAGAAACCGAAGTAGAGACGCATGACCAATACCTTGTGCAGCAGCGGTAAGGAGAATATTTTTGTTTTGGAGTCGTTTCATTGAAAATCTGTGATTTCGTGTCGAATAATTAGAATGAGTGTGGTTGATCCTACATCACCGCACCAATTTGCCAGGGTAAAAACTCGTTGTCTCCGAATCCAAGAGATTCGCTCTTGGTTGGACTTCCAGAAGCCACTTCCAAAAGTCTGTTGAAGATTTTCTCACCTAACTCTTGAACACTGGATTGTCCGTCAACGATCAACCCACAATTGATGTCCATATCTTCTTCCATTCTTTGGAATATCGGAGTGTTGGTCGCCAGCTTTAAACTTGGTGCTGGTTTACAACCATAGACAGAACCTCGGCCTGTGGTGAAGCAGACAAGATTACAACCAGACGCGACCTGTCCAGTCACGGAGACAGGGTCATAACCAGGGGAATCCATGAAAGCAAAGCCACGGGTAGTTTGGCGTTCAGCATATTCATAGACTGCAACCAGATCGGAAGTGCCGCCCTTGGCCACAGCTCCCAGCGATTTCTCAAGAATGGTTGTCAGACCTCCTGCTTTGTTTCCAGGTGAAGGATTGTTGTTCATTTCCCCGCCATTTCGAGCAGTGTATTCTTCCCACCAACGGATTCGCTCGAGAAGTTTTTCGCCAACTTCTGGTCGAACTACTCGGTTTGTTAGCAAGTGTTCTGCGCCATAGACCTCAGGAGTCTCACTCAAGACAGCGCTACCACCGTGGCGAACCAACAAATCTGCAGCGGCTCCCAGGGAGGGGTTCGCTGTAATCCCTGAATATCCATCGGAGCCACCACACTGTAGGCTCAGACTGAGGTGTTCCGCCTTAGCCGTTTTCCGCTCAGATCGATTCGCTTCCTGCAATAGTTCCTTGACAATCCCAATCCCGCGCTCAATCGTTTTTCGAGTTCCTCCACTCTCTTGAATGGTACCAGTCTTTAAGCGATTTGAATGTGAGAGACCTTGATTTTCTAAAAGTGAAGGAACTTGGTTGACTTCACATCCCAAACCTAGGATCAAGGCACCACCGATATTAGGATGAACTGCATATCCAGAAATGACCCTGCGTAGCATCGCCAGACCTTGGCCATCGATATTCTGTCCACAGCCTGTTCCGTGAGTGAAGGCCACAACTCCATTGACATTCGGAAATTCAGAGCGGACCATCTCATCAGAAAAGGCAGCAGCAATGGCTTTGGCAACCGTAGCCGAGCAATTGACAGAAGTTAGAATTCCAACGTAGTTCCTTGTACCCACTCGACTATCTTCTCGGTGAAAGCCTTCAAAAGTGGCTGGGTTTTCCACAAAGTCGGTTCCCCAAGCTCGGCTTCCAAAATTGTGTTCACGCTCGAAGGTGTGGACCATCACGTTGTGACTGTGTACGTGCTGTCCGGGGCCGATCGGTTCACTGGCAAAACCAATCACTTGGCCATATTTGACAATAGCTGCATCTTTTTCAATCTGCTGAATGGCAACCTTATGCCCAGAAGAGATTTCATCCAAAATTCGTAGCCCTTCCACCTCGGCGCCAGCAGGCATTTTTTGTAAGGCAATGCGTACGTTGTCCCTGTCATTCAACTGTAGTAAGGCTGCCATAAGGTGACTCCAGAAAAATTAGTGAATTGGTCGGAGAGGCAAGGCTGCTTCACGCAGCTTTGCGAAGAGTGGTTCGGTCAACTCAAAATGATACACTTCAGCAATGATATATGCCCAACCCGCTAGAAAATACTCCCAACCGTCGTGGATATGCAATCTCTGTTTGCGTTGTTGTCGCAGAGCCTGGTGCAGAAACTCCAATGATCCACGGTAATTGAATTCCCAAATATGGCACTTGCTTGGAAAATCTGCGTTGGCGCTAAGAGGAGATCCAGGCCGGTCTTTGCCTAAGCCAGAGGCATTCACTAGTAGGCTCTCTGGGAGAAGTTTGGCTAGAATAAGGTCAGCTTCTTCGGGGCTGTTGATTTCATGCAGGCTCCAGAGTTTCGGAGAAAATTCTTTCAGATGATCTCGAACTTGGTAGCCCCTACCGGCTTCGACTTCAGTTAAGTGAATTCGGGCTGGTTTCTCATTGGAATCAAGTAAAACCCAGGCAAGCGCGAGACCAGCACCTCCAGCACCAAGGATCAGGACTTCCGCTTCTGGAAACTGCTGCCAATGGTCTGGCGAAACGATTTGATTGATTGCCCAGCGAGCCGTCAGCGGATCTTTAGCATGTGCTACTAGTTCTCCTTCAGAATTCCTGGAAATACAGCTCACTTCATGTAGTCGCTGAGCATGTGAATCTGATTCCGAAAAAAGATCTTTCGCACCTTCCCAAACCACTACTTTGTGTGTGGTGACCAGTGCCCCTGCCAGGGACGAATCCTCGCGTAGCTGTTTCACCTGCGATCTCATGTCAGCAAAGCTTACCCCAGGAGGATGATCAAATCCCCTCAGTTTGGCCTCCCCTAAGCCCAGAACATCAACCCAAAGTGGAAAAAGTTTTTGGATGAGAGAGTGCTGTGTCGATACACCTATGAAGCCAAGATCACCAGCCATGCTATTCACCAAATGGAATCCAGATGTTTTTGCTCTGAGAAGCTTGTCGTAGCCACTCTCTGCCCTGGGCTGCTGGAGAATGCCAGTCAACGACTTGTCCCTCATTACTCCAAACCCGTTTCAGATTGCTCGTACTTAGGCGTTTAGCCTGACGAACCTCCTCTTCAGTACCAAAGACCCAAATTCCATCCAGATCTTCGTGAGCTGCGAGCGTTTGAATCATTTCAGCCGGATTGCCGCTGATTAGATTGACCGCTCCCGCTGGTATATCGGAAGTCTCCATGACTTGAATCAAATCATTGGCAATGAGTGGATAGGAAGGAGAAGGTATGATAATTGAGCGATTGCCAGCGGCTAAGGATGGCAAAAGTATGGATAGGAAGGAGAGCAGTGGGTTCTCATCTGGGCAAATGAGACCAATTACTCCGAGAGGCTCATTGAGGACAGGAACCAATAAGCCTTGGGGAGGTTGATGTAAGGTTCCCTCATATTTGTCAGCCCATGCTGCATAGTGAAAGCAGCGTTGAATCGAGCTATCCACTTCTTGCCGGGCTTCATTTGATTTACAGCCAAGTAGTTGCTGCAACCGAGTTTCCAATTCTTGTCGACGGAGGCTTAGATTTTCAGCGAAATAAAACAGAATCTGAGCCCTTAGGTGGCCACTGGATTTGCTCCATGAGCTTGCCTTTTGAGCCGCTTCCACTGCATTGCGAAGATCTTTCCGATTGCCCTGTCCCACGTTACCCGCTAGTGAACCATCTTTATTCCAAACTGGCCGAACCGTTCCACCATCTGGTCGGGCTTGTTTCCCTGCAATGAAAAATTTTGCGGTACGATGTATTTCCGATCCTTTGAGAGTGTTTGTGTGACCTAGGCTCTGGACGTCGGGACGCCTCAGTTTTTTAATTGTAAATGCAGTCAGCTTGGGCTTCATATATTCAAGCAACCCTTCTCGACCGCCTTCTCTGCCATATCCACTCTCTCGATACCCACCAAAGCCACAGGCAGCGTCAAACTGATTTGTACAGTTTACCCAAACAACCCCTGCTTGTAGTGATGGCGCCAGGTGTAGGGCCTGATTGATGTTTTCACTCCAAACACTTGCAGCTAGCCCATACATGGTGTTGTTTGCCAATTCAAGAGCTTCACTTGGGGTCCTGAACGTCATGGTGGCTGCGACTGGTCCAAAAATCTCTTCTTGAGCAAGAACGGAGGAAGGATCCACATCGATGGCAAGAGTTGGAGCAAAGAAGCAGCCCGTTTCAGGCAAACTAATTTGAGGTTGCCAGAGAGTGGCTCCGTTCTCAGCACCTTCAGTGGTCAGTCTCTTTACACGCTCTAATTGGACTTTGCTAACCAATGATCCAATATCGATTGCTTTATCCAGCGGATTACCAACACGTAGTTGCTGCATGCGCTGTTGTAATTTCCCAACCATTTTTTCGGCAATGCTCTCTTGAAGCAATAACCTTGAGCCAGCGCAACAGACCTCTCCTTGATTCAGCCATATTGCATCAACTACCCCTTCGACAGCAGCATCCAGATCTGCATCTTCGAAAACGATGAAAGGAGATTTGCCACCGAGTTCCAGCGTTAATTTACAATCTGAATCGGCGGTCAGTTCCCGAATGCGTTTCCCAACAGAGGTAGAACCGGTGAAGGCAATTTTGTCGAGACCATTGCTGCAGACCAACTCCTCACCCGTCCGTCCATCTCCAGTGAGCAATTGAAACACCCCAGCAGGCAAGCCAATCCGATGACAACATTCTGCAAACCAGAGTGCTGTCAAAGGCGTTTGTTCTGCTGGTTTAAGCAGAACAGTGTTCCCATAAGCTAAGGCTGGAGCAACTTTCCAGGCGAGCATCAACAAAGGGAAATTCCAGGGTATGATCTGCCCGACCACTCCTGTAGCAACGTGCTGGGGATACTCTTCCTCAACTAGCTGAGCCCAACCCGCATGATGGTAAAAATGCCGTACTGCCAACGGGATGTCGATGTCACGTGATTCTCGGAATGGCTTGCCGTTATCCAGTGTCTCCAGCACCGAAAGTACACGCGAATGCTGCTGCATTTCCCGAGCGAGTGCATAAAGGTATTTTGCCCGTTGATGACCAGTTAGTTTCTCCCACTTCGGTTGTACTTCCCTGGCCCCTGATAATGCCTGTGCAATTTCTCTGGAACCTGCTTGCCGACAAGTGGCGAGTTGTTCACCAGTGGCAGGATTTTCCACAGAAAATAGCTCAGCATCTTTAGGCATCTCCCAGTTGCCATTGAGGTAGAAGCCAAAGCTGCGATGATGGCTCTCCAGCCATTGTTGGGCTGGTTGGTCACTTTCAGGAGCAGGGCCGTAATCCAATTTTTGGAACAACGTCACTAAGTCACTCATTGGAGATCAGCAGAGGGGTTGTCGGGCAGCGGTGGCGTATCGCCCTGTCACACGATGTTCAAGTTGGCGTTCAATATCGGTCAATAAGCCACTGGCACCAAAGCGAAAGCGGGCAGGCTGTTGAGCATCGAAACCTAGCTCTTCTCGGACCAACACTAGCCAGTCAAGTGCCTGTTTGGCAGTGCGAATGCCTCCAGCTGGCTTAAAGCCTGCCCAGTGTCCTGTACGCTGATGATAGTCTCGCAACACTCGCAACATAACCAGTGTTACTGGGAGGGTGGCATTCACAGCCTCTTTCCCTGTGGAGGTCTTAATGAAATCTGCTCCAGCCATAAGACAAACCCAACTGGCTTTTGCAACATTTCGAAAAGTACCCAAGTCTCCAGTCCCCAAGATAGTTTTTAAATGGGTTGCTCCACAGGCTTCTTTGAATGCGGACACCTCATCATATAGGGCCGTCCAATTTCCTGTCAGAACATGATGGCGACTAATGACAATGTCGGTTTCTTGAGCTCCTTCCTCAACTGACGCCCGAATTTCGTTCAGTTTGGCTGAAATCGGACTAAGCCCATGGGGAAAACCCGCAGCAACCGCAGCAACCGGAATGTTCGTGTTTTTCAGAGCAGTGACTGCCGTGTTGACGAAGGCATGGTAGACACAGACAGCTCCAACTTGAAGGTTTAGAGACTCGATTCCTAGAGACTTCATCAATTCTGGGCGAATCGGCAGCCGAGCTTTTGCGCAGAGTCGTTGGACTCGTTTTGGTGTGTCGTCACTGGAGAGAGTGGTGAGATCTATACACTGGATCGCATGTAGCAGCCAGGCAGTTTGCCATGGTCCCTTGACGCTTCGCCGTCCAGTCAAGGATTGGGTTCGTCGACTGACAGCACTGGCGTTAATACGTACGTCTTCCAGCCAATCCAAATTTAGTGCAGTTCCGGGGTTGGTCACAAAACTCGCCCTGATTTAGGGTCGAATATGTGTATCTGTTCCATGCTGAATCCGATCGGATATGTTGCACCTGGTTGTACAGCAGAGCGTGCTTCAATCTGAGCAGTAAGATTTTCTTGACCAATCTGACCCAACAAAAGGGTATGCGGTCCCAGTGGCTCTAAAACATTTACCTGAACATTTGCAACAGCCGGGTGGCCTTCCCCCGCATTTTCGAGATGTTCTGGTCTGATTCCTAGGGTTAGAGTTTGATCGATGTAATGCCAGTGCGATAGCAAACCCCAATACATACTGTAAAGTTACAGACACAAAAACAAAAATACTTGTATTCCCAATAACAGACCAAAACCGTTCTTGCCCAAAGAGTTTCGTATAGTTTCCTAAACCGATGTATTTAGGAGGGAGTGGGGGAACAAGTCTAGAGTTTTGAAAACTCAAGTCTAGTGTGTAGACAAGCGGAAAGAGTGTAACAAGCAAGACAACTAACGTAGCCGGCCAAATGAAAACATGACGAGACCAATCTCTCATAATTAGGTTCCGGTGTTGAGTAGTGATTGGATTTCAGCATTTGTTGGCATAGCAGGAGCTGTCCCTGGTTTGGTCACAGACAGTGCGGCTGTAGCAGAACCAAATCTGATAGCATCACGCAGGGACTGACCACTGGCTAAAGCGTGTGCAAATCCACCATTGAAGGCGTCTCCTGCTCCAGTCGTTTCAATAACTTTTCCAGTCATGTCGAAAGCAGGGATGTGTTCATCCAAGTCATCATTGAGCACATAGCAACCCTTCTCGCCTAGGGTGATTAAGGCAGTGCCAACACCCATCTCGCGTAATTTCAAAGCCGCTTTTCTAGCATCATTGGCATCAGTAACCTGAATACCCGTGAACGATGAGGCCTCTGTTTCATTGGGAGTTGCATAATCTGCGAGAGCAAAGATCTCTAAAGGGGTTTCTGTTGCGGGTGCTGGGTTGAGAATGGTTGGAATTCCATGCGCTCTGGCAATCTCCAACCCTCGTTTTACAGCAGGGGAAGAGACCTCAAAGTTAGTCATGAAGACCGATGCCTCAGCGATTCTCGAGGTCGCTTGCTCCACATGCTCTGCGCCAAGTAATCCAGCAGCCCCGATCACGACAATGATCGCATTATTACCGGTCACATCATCAATGATAATATCCGCAGCTCCCGTGTCCTGTTCTTTTGTGCGGAAAACATAATCGGTGTTGACTCCTTCAGAGGAATACAAATCTAGAGCGATTTTTGCGAAGGCATCTTCACCCAGCATTGCAATGAAGCTCACTTCTGCCCCGGCTCTTTTGGCAGCAACCGCCTGATTAGATCCCTTCCCACCAGGTCCAAGTTTAAATAGTGGACCAATCACTGTTTCGCCCATCACGGGCATTCTTGGTGTCCGGAAGGCGAGATCAGCAACGAAAATACCTAAAATTACGACTGGCTGCATAGATTGCGCTCGAGCTTGTTGAAGATTGTCAGACTACGTTTCCGTCTGGACCCAAGACACCTTTTACCAAGACAAAGCACCCATAGGGTCTCCTCTCATTTCCAGCACAAACAACGGCGTACGCATTGCGGGCTCTCTCGTAAAAGGCAAAGCGTTCAATCGAACCCATTTTCCACTGATCGCCTGAAGTCTCTTTTACGACTCGTTGCATATCCGTGTGACAAGGGGCTAACTCATCTGGATTCCCAACGACTTCCATTCTCAGCACGGCATGCTCGACAAAGCTATCCAGCGGGAAAACCGAGAGAATCGCCCCTGCTGCCTCAGGAATATCGACCCCGTTCATGTTGATCAACTCACCGGTGACAGTATGGGCAGCTACGGAGGCAGATGGGAAATTGCAGTCAGCCAGGATCAATTCATCCCCGTGACCCATGGAACGGAGAATGTAAAGCAGATCGGCACTTAGCAGTGGATGAATGGTTTTGAGCATGTCGCCTCCCCAAGTAATTTTTTAAGCAATTCAATTAGAAAATACAGATTTAGATCATATTTTTTCAATCAAGCCAATCCCCAATTTTTGAATTCTTCTCGTCGCACATAAGAAACCTGCGCTCCTGAACGCTGGACACTAGCAGCAGCAGCTCGATTTGCTTGCTCTGCTGCTTGCCGCAGATTTTGATGTCCTACCCATTCGGCAGCAAATACCCCCACAAAAGCATCACCAGCACCAAGGGTACTCACGACCGGTACTCTGTGGGCTTGAAGGTGATCAACACCCTCGGCATTGCACAATAAGACACCCTTTTCTCCCAGGGTGATTAAGACATTTCGACAATCTTTGTGAAGCTGCTGTGCTGCTATTTCTGCGTCTTGAGGATTTTGGATTTCAAGGCCAGTCAAGGCAGAGGCTTCCACTTCATTGACTACTAGCATGTTGATCCAATCCCACCATGACTTAGGAATTTTGGCAGCAGGTGCAGCATTTAAAAGGACAGGCACGTCAAAACTGAGAGCCATTCTTCCAATAGCATCAACTGTTTCAAATGGGATCTCTAGTTGCTGAACCACCAAGCCAATGTCCTTCCAGAAAGTGGGATCTGGTTTAAGAAAATCAGACGTAACATATTCGTTTGCCCTCGGAATCACAACGGCCTGGTAGCAACCAGACTGGTCAACAAAATCAAGTGCTAGGCCTGATCCGATAGGGTGAGTTTGGAGAAGATCCAAATTCACTCCTGCACTGAGCATGGCCTCGCGCAATATGGTTCCTGCCTCATCTTCACCGAGACAACCAACGAATTGGGTCTGTGTGCCCCACAAAGAGGCGGCAACTGCTTGATTGGAACCCTTACCACCAGGGTGCTCTTCATATTTTTGCCCCATGATTGTTGCTCCAACATCAGGTAACTGATCAACGTAGACCATCCTGTCCAAGTTAGCGGCACCAACAACCAAAACTCGATTTTTCAGAGTTCCTCGATTGCTTCGAAAGTTTTCAAAATGTCATGATCTGATTGCCAGTTACCCAATCCCTTAGCTTCTAAATCAGCTGCCTGATTCCACCAACGAGTACAACGTCGAATGTTGGCTTCTGCCTCACGAACGGGATCTTCATTGATTGGAAAGGTGTCAAAGTACAGGTGCCCATCATATTGAGTACGTTGGAGCCAGAGGAGGCATTCCAGGGTTTGTTGTGGATGAACAGAACCAAGTAGCATCCCGTCTTCGCAGCCTGGGCGCACAAAACCATCGTTCAGTTGCATGCCCCAGAGTTTCTTGTGCTTCCCAACCAGTGCCACAGACTGAGCAGGGTTTTCTCCCGCCATCAGGCAGTGTCCAAAATCTAGGGTAAGCCCCATGTTCTCACGATCAACCTCTAGTACCATCAACAATCCAGCCTCTGTGGTGTTCTGCATAAAGTAACGGCGTGGCTCTGTTGGTTTCGGTTCCAAGGAAACCCTAAGCTCCGGAAAGAAATCACAGACTTCGCGGAAACCCTGAACAACGTACTGCCAAAGTTCATTGTAATTTACTTGGAGAGGGTAGTCGTAGCCGTCATAGGCAGGCCAGACAATCAATTCTTTTGCACCGAGGTTCCTCGCCCACTGACCGGCATTCAGGGTCAGCTGAATTGCTTCACGTCGAAGTGCTACAGCTGGATTCGTGAAAGCACCCAAGCTGAAATGCTTCGGATATCTTAGACAAACTGCTCCAGTCGATAATCTTGCTTCGGAGAGCGCGTTCTTAACTTCAAAGAGTGAATATCCTTCCAAGTGTTCAGGGTAGTTGAAATCAACAAGTTCAAGCCCACTGATTGTCCCCTGTCGATGAATCCAACCAATGAGATCTTCTGGGCCTTCCCAAAGTTCGGGCTTTGATTTCATAGAATTGAGACGTGAAGCAAATGCTGGTGGGAGAACTGATGACATGGTAGATGGATTTTGAAGATTAGTTAAAATTTAAGAATTACAGGTATCAAAAATATAAATTATCCAATAAGTGGGTTCAATGAACTGAAACAAGCCTTTTCAAAACCGCTCTAAGTTTTTTACAGACCTGTCTTAAGCTAAAGCTATAAAAGTAAAGATACCTAATTTTATGGGCAAGCAGGTTGAAACTTGAAATTCTCATTAGAGAAGAGTTTTGTAATAGCTCTTGTTTATTCGTCAAAGCATCGCGGATAGCAAGTTTTGTTGCAGTTTGGTAGTTTGAGAGAGTTTCTGCCGAACTTGCCAGATAATCCCCATACGAGAGGTTCGCCATGAAACGCTTGTTGCCAATTTTGATTGCTTCTATTTTTAGTGCATCTGCACTCCTCGTCGCTGGTTCGGTTCAAGCCGCGGATTTCACTCTCAAGCTGCACCATTTATTAGGTCCAAAAGCTCCAGCGCAGACGCAAATGCTTGAACCATGGGTAAAGAAGGTGGAGGAGTTATCAAAAGGAAGAATTAAAATTGATATCTACCCAGCAATGTCCTTGGGAGGCAAACCACCTCAACTGGTTCGACAAGTCCGTGACGGGGTGGTTGATCTGATCTGGACAGTCAATGGGTACACGCCAGGCTTGTTTCCGCGTACAGAGGTCTTCGAACTACCTTTCATCCATACGAATGATCCTGTGGCCACCAATCTTGCCATGCGTGAGATGTTCGATGACCACCTTGCAGAAGAATACCGCGGTATGAAAGTGATGTTTCTGCATGTCCACCAAGGGCAGGCGATCCATATGGTTGACAAGGTAATCCGCAAGCCCAGTGACTTTCAGGGCACCAAGATGCGTATCCCCACCAGAACAGGTGCCTGGGTTCTAGAAGCAATGGGAGCGGCGCCAGTTTCCATGCCAGTACCAGACTTTCCACAAGCTCTCTCCAAGAAAGTGGTTGACGGAGGCTTGATTCCCTGGGAAATCATTCCACCGTTGAAGCTCCAAGATATGACCAAGTACCAGATTGAAGGTGAGAATATGACCCGCTTTGGTACAACGACCTTCCAGGTCTCCATGAATCAAGGCACATGGGATAAGTTGCCTAAAGATCTTCAGGATGTTTTCCTGCAGGCCTCCAACGAAGCTTGGGTCAGAGAAGTTGGGGAAGTGTGGCACCGTACTGACCTGTTTGGCATCGGTGTAGCGACAAAAGCAGGGAATGAGCACATCACATTGAGTGCTGCAGAAACTGCTGAGTTCAAGAAAGCGCTGGAGCCTGTCGTCGATCGCTGGGTGAAAGAAGTCAGTGATTCTGGCATAGACGGTAAGAGCCTTGTCAGCAAGGCCCGAGAACTGGTCGCCAAGTATTCCAAGTGACGGCTCAGATTTCTGAAGATTTTCCAGAGCTTCCAAGATGGTAAAATGGGCCTCGAAACTGATTTTGGGTTGGGCCCTGGTTGGTGGTGTGATTTTGTTGCTGCTGGTGATAATGACCACCTACAGTGCAGCAGCGGGTTTCTTGATTGCCACTCCCTTTCCTGGAGATTTTGAAATCACTGAAATGGGAGTGGCGGTTGCTTCCTTTGCTTTCCTTCCTTACTGCCAATTGACCTTCGCAAATGTTTCTGCGGATGTCTTCACGGCTAAAATGAAACCTGGAAAAGTTCGATTTTTAAGCCGAGTTGGTTCTTTGGTGGCCGCAGCCTTCAGCATTCTGTTGATCTGGCGAATGTACGAAGGATTGCTAGATTACCAGATATACCTAGAGACTACGACAATCTTACAGGTGCCGATCTGGTATGCGTTTGTCCCTTCGATTTTCTCTCTTCTTCTTCTCCTGTTGGCTGCTCTAATCACGTTTATTCATCCGGATGGAGTACCCGAACCATCTTTAATCCCCGAGTAACGCCTCAACCATGTCATTTGAACTACTCGTCGGATTGGTTGGCCTTTTGGGGCTGTTACTCTTGATCGCACTGCGGATACCGATTGCGTATGCCATGATCGTCACTGGCGGAATTGGCGTGACGATCCTGAACGGGCCACTGATCTTCATGTCTCAATTGAAGGATCTGGCCTACATTCAATTTTCCATCTATGACCTTTCTGTGGTCCCTATGTTTGTGCTGATGGGAAATTTGGCAACCAAGGCGAGTCTATCACGAGAGCTTTTCCGGGCAGCAAATGCATGGGTAGGCTGGGTTCGAGGAGGTGTCGCCATGTCAGCCATCATCGCCTGTGCGGGGTTCGGAGCTGTTTGTGGATCCTCATTGGCCACAGCCTCCACGATGGGAAAAGTGGCGCTACCGGAGCTTCGTAATTACAAATATAGTGGCTCTTTGGCAACTGGGACATTAGCTGCTGGGGGCGTACTAGGAATATTGATTCCACCCTCAGTTGTTCTGGTTGTCTATGCGATCATCGTGGAGGCAAACATCATTGCGATGTTCATGGCTGCGATGATTCCTGGTTTGTTAGCAGTGGGTCTATTTTTGGTGACAATTGCGATCTACGTTCGCTTCTTTCCTGAGTCAGGACCCTCCCGTGAGCCAATGGATCGTCAAGAATTCTGGAATGCTACTCTTGGAGTTTTGCCGGTTCTAGGGATCTTTATAGCGGTGATTGGTGGTATCTATTTTGGTTTGTTTAATCCCACTCCAGCCGCCGCAGCTGGTGTTTTTCTGGTAGGATTACTGGGAATCTATCGAGGCTTGATTAAGATGCCACAACTCAAAGCGGCCTTACTGGAGACCGCCAAGACTTCGGGCATGATCTATTTGATTCTGCTTGGGGCCGAGATGCTTAAGATTTTCATGTCTCGTGGAGGAGTTCCTCAGGCAGCAGTAGAGATTATGCAGTCATCGCGATTGGATCCGATCACGATTCTTCTACTGATGCTAATATCATTGATTATTCTAGGATGTCTCATGGACTCATTGTCCATGATCTTACTGGCGATGCCTTTCTTTTGGCCCGTGATCGATGGTCTCGACTTTGGTTTGGGCCCTGAAGAACTGAAAATTTGGTTTGGGATCCTAGCGCTGATTGTCGTGGAACTTGGTTTGATCACTCCACCTGTTGGGATGAATGTTTTTGTGATCCATGCGATGGCTGAGGATATCCCCATGAGTGAGACATTCAAAGGAGTAATGCCTTTCTTCGGGGCAGAGCTACTCAGAGTTCTGCTTCTGGTGGCATTTCCTGGTATTGTTTTGTGGCTCCCACGTCTACTCACCGGGTGAATCAATGAAGCTGAAGTACAGTGTGCTCGGAGCAGGGGCGATGGGCTCCGTTTTTGGGGCAAGACTCGCTTTACAAGGGCATCCTGTCGAACTACTCAATCGAACTCTTGATCACGCCAAGGCGATCAAAGAGCAGGGTGGATTGATCTGCCATTTGGACAAACAGAAGCATCTGATTCCCCTACAAGCTGATTTGGTTACTAACGCTAATTCTGCGGATGTGGTTTTTCTCTTCACCAAAACCCACCAAATTAAAGAAGCCCTGACCAATCTGCCTTCAAACCTTCAGTCTGCTCATTTCATCACACTGCAAAATGGTTTGGGTAACGGGGAGCAGGTTGCGGCTTATGTCGGGATCGATCAAACTGTAGAGGGTATCTCGATCATGCCTGCTGAGTTCATCAAACCAGGTGAGGTAGGCTCTGCTGGCAGCTCAGAAACTTGGATGTTTTCAGCCAATGAAGAGCAGAGCGAGATCGTGAATCAAATTGGTGAAGATTTAAATCAAGCTGGTCTGAAAACTTACGTCACAGGCGAAGTACGCAAATTTATCTGGCAAAAGGCTTGTTTCAATATGGCGATGAATGCCTTGTGTAGTCTAGTCGATGGTTCTCCAGGTCTGCTTCACCAGTTTCCAGACGGACGTCAACTCGCTCATGAAATTGCCGAGGAAGTGATTACTGTTGCACATTTGGAAGGCGCATCCGTGGATCCAGAAAAAGTGCACGGCCTGATTGACTACGCCTGTGCAGACCACACCTATCACCGACCATCTATGCTCCAAGATTTGAAAGCCCAACGCCGGACGGAGATTGAATCGCTCAACGGATACTTGGTGGCAGCCGCTCGCAAGCATGGTAAAGAAGTTCCTCTCACTAATTTAATGGCGCGGTTGATTCGGTTACGGGAACGGGCTCCTGAGTTTTGGGCTACAGAACCAATTCATTACTAAATTCGTCCCTCTCATCTCCAATCGGAGTTTGTACGATGGCACGCAGCTTTGAAATTTACTGGCCAAGAACCCCTCAAGGAATAGCTGAAGCTGAATGGCAAGCTAGGCTGCAACTCGCCGCTTGTTATCGCTTGGTGGATCACTATGGCTGGACGAGCGTGGTTTATAATCACATAACCCTTCGTATTCCGGGAACTGATCACCTTTTGATCAATCCCTTTGGAGTTCGCTACGATGAGCTGCGAGCCAGTGATCTAGTGCGGATTGATATCGACGGCAATCAGATCAGCGAGAGTGATTGGCCAGTCAACCGGGCTGGTTACTTGATCCATTCCACAATTCATAAGGGGCGCCCGGATCTACACTGTGTTCTGCACACTCATGAAGCTCACTCCCAATCATTCTGTGCCACCAATAGCGAAGTGATCCCTGTGACACAGGAAGGCTGTCAATTCTATGGGCGTGTTGGCTACCATGATTTCGAAGGAATTGTTCTTGACGGGAGTGAGAGCCCTCGTTTGCTGGAAGCGATGGGGACCGAAAACCATACTCTGGTATTGAGAAATCATGGCCTGATCACTGCCGGTCCAGATTGTACTTGGGCTTTTGTTCGGCACTTGGCGTTCATCCGTAATGCTGAGGTTCAATTACGTGCGATGTCGACAGGAAAATTTCAAAGAATTCCTCCTGGTATCATGGCCAAGACCCGAGAGCAATTTGAGGGAGGTTCTGCGCAGGCGGGCGCAAAGAACCGTCATCCTGAATGGCCTGCCCTCCTCCGTCTGGTTGATCAAAAAGATCCAACGTGGAAACTTTGAGTTTCCACAATTCGTCACGGTTTTCATTCTAATTTAACAAGAAAAACAGATGCAACAGCCACCATTCCGTGCCGACCATGTCGGTAGTTTCTTACGACCTAAATTTTTGCTGGATGCTCGTGAACAGTTTCGAAATCAGGAAATTAGCTCTGAGCAATTACGTGAGGTTGAAGATCGAGGGATCCGCGATATTGTCAAATTTCAGGAAGATCTGGGTTTGGAGGGAATCACTGATGGAGAATATCGTAGGACCTATTTTCATACGGATTTCTTGACTCAGCTGGGGGGCGTTGTGACCGAGGGAGGCATCAACGTTAGCTTTAAGACTGCGGATGGCTCTATCAATTTTGCCCCACCTGTGATGAGGGTTGAGGGAAAAGTTAGCCACCTGCGTTCTATCCAAGGAGCAGATTTTGACTTTCTGAAATCAATTACGGACAAGACTCCCAAGGTGACCATTCCATCACCGACCATGCTGCATTTTCGGGGAGGCCGCAAAGCAATCAGCGAAGAGGCTTATCCGGAGATGGAGGACTTTTATTCGGATGTTGCGAAGGCTTATAAGGAGGAACTGCGCTCCCTCGCTGAGCGAGGGGCGAGTTATGTGCAGCTGGATGACACAAATCTGGCTTATTTGTGTGATCCGAAAATGAGGGAAGGGGCCCGGCAAAGAGGAGAAGATCCTGATGCCTTACCAAGACGCTATGCGCAGTTGATCAATGCAGCCATCGCAGATCGCCCGGCAGGTCTGCGCATCTGTGTGCATCTTTGCCGAGGGAACTTCAAGAGTGCCTGGGTTGCAGAGGGTGGATACGAACCTGTTGCAGAGGTCCTCTTCAATGAGTTGGATGTAGATGGTTATTTCCTCGAGTATGATGATGAAAGATCTGGAGACTTCGCACCCTTACGGCATGTTCCAAAAAACAAGACTGTTGTTCTGGGATTAGTCACCACAAAACTTCAGGAAATGGAAACCAAAGACGAGTTGAAGCAAAGGGTTGAAGAAGCCGCTCGCTACATGCCATTGGAGCAAATAGCGCTGTCACCACAGTGCGGGTTCTCCAGTACGGTTCATGGCAATGACATTGCCTTTGATGCTCAGGCCGCAAAACTGCGATTGGTGACGGAAGTAGCTCAAGATGTATGGGGCTCCCTTTGAAAGACTTCCCAGAAAGACAATCAAGTCAAGTCAAGACGATTCAGGTTTCAGAAGTATGAATCAGCGCGTGCAGGTTGTGATCATAGGTTCGGGTCCAGCTGGATTGCTGTTGGGGCAGCTGCTTCACAACATTGGGGTTGAAACTCTAATACTTGAGCGGCAGTCGCAGGAGTACGTTCTCAGTCGAATTCGAGCCGGTGTGTTGGAGCAAGGGACCACTGAACTGCTTGAACTAGCAGGCTGTGGGGAGCGCATGCATGCAGAAGGAATGATTCATTCGGGTTTTGATCTGGCTTTCGACGGCCAACGACATCGAATTGATTTACAGGAGATGAGCGGTGGTAAGATGGTGATGGTCTATGGTCAGACGGAAGTGACCAAGGATCTGATGAATCGTCGTTCAGAGACTAATGGAATCACGACCTATGAAGCTCAAAATGTACAACCTCATGATTTTGATACCGATCGGCCTTGGGTAAGCTACCAAAAAGTCGGGGTTGAACATCGGGTAGACTGCGATTTTATTGCAGGCTGTGACGGTTTCCACGGAATCAGTCGAGCTTCTGTTCCAGACCAAGCGATTGAAATCTACGAGAAGGTCTATCCCTTTGGTTGGCTGGGAATCCTGGCGGATGTTCCACCTGTTTCGCACGAGTTGATCTACGCAAACCATCCCAGGGGATTTGCACTTTGTTCAATGCGCAGCATGACTCGGAGCCGCTACTATGTGCAGTGTGCCCTGGAGGATAAAGTGGAGGAGTGGTCGGATGATCACTTCTGGGATGAACTACGCCTTCGTCTTCCGCCTGATGATGCGGAGCAAGTCACCACAGGACCATCGATTGAAAAATCGATTGCTCCGTTACGCTCTTTTGTCTCCGAACCTCTTCGATTTGGATCAATGTTCATTTGTGGGGATGCGGCTCATATTGTTCCGCCAACTGGCGCGAAAGGTCTCAATCTAGCGGCAAGTGATGTGTTCTATCTCTTCAATGCGCTTCAGGAATACTACGAAGAAAATTCTGAATCAGGCCTTGAGGCTTACTCAGAAAAGGCGCTTTCTCGTGTTTGGAAGGCGGTTCGTTTCTCGTGGTGGATGACCACCATGATGCATCGCTTCCCAGACACCGGTACTTTTGGTCAGAAGATTCAGGAAGCAGAACTTCATTATTTGACCTCCTCTACCCCAGCGACCCAATCCCTCGCTGAAAACTATGTGGGCCTACCTTTTTGAAACCTTTATCTTCGCCTGTTTCTCCTGAGGGAGATCATGGCATTGGAAGAGGTTGTTGAAGGAACCCCACTGGATATCCCTTTTCCTGCCAAGCATCGCTACCATCTCGAAACCACCCTACCATCAAATCGGGCCACTTCTCAGCGACCCTCTGAGCTGTATTCCACGAATGCCAGCAGTCATGAGTGCAATAAAAGATGATCATTCCATCCCACTGCTGAGCGTAGTGTGGGAGATTGTCTGCCCAGAGTTCCTCCAGTTGCCCGAAACCAACATTGGGTAGCCAGTCACTTCCTGGAATGATGTTAGAGGTTGATCTGGAAGAAAAAGTCCCTGACGCCAAAGTACGGGTTGCACATTCACAAAATGGAAAGACTTTCTCAACCAAAGTTTGTAGGCAGATTCCGTAGTGAGAGTCTGTACGCAATCTAAGTGAGCTGCAGTAGCCGACCGGTAGGATTGAATACGATAGCTATCAGAATCGAAAAGCTGAAATTCATCATCTTCAGTAGTTGGGGCTACGGCACTACCCCAGATCAAACCTAGGCAAGCATTCCATTTTACGTCTCTCTTTCAAGTATTCTTCGTAATTGGCGCACATTCTCAGGCAGATCGGCCGACATTCCATACATTTGTCTGCCCACCAAATAAATTACGTCATCACCATACTCTTTCTTCAATTGTGGAAGTTGTTTTTCACCGATACTTCCTCCGACCACGGGGAGTGTTTTTTTCCAGAAAGAATCTTGGACGTAGCAGCGGTCAATCACCTCTTTGCAGTCTGCAGCTTCAAAACTGAATCGTTCGCTTGGGATTGGAAACATGACACAATCTGCTCCTGCCATCCGAAAAATTGTTCCGAACAAGAGCCCAACAGAGATTCCTTGGTTGGGGGAGAGGATAAATGAACCCAAGAAAGCAGGTTGGACGATGATGGGCAGGCCTGGTCTTCGACTTTGGCTGAGTCGGTGAAGACTCTCAAAACCGGTCAATCCAGGGCAAACCAAGAGAGCACCGGCCCCGTATCGTGCGGCCCAATCTGCCCTCAGCATCATTTCTTCCATAGAGGAGGTAATGTTTGGGACGTAGCAACTCTTTCTTCCGGTCTTTGCGTTCGCTCGCTCAACAGCTTTGCAACAGGCATGGACGCGCTCTCGAAAAGGACTCCAGGGTTGATCAGTAATCAGATGCTCATCAATGATCAAATCCACTCCTCCCTCGGCGAAACGATATGTCAACTCAGCAAGCTCATTGGTGCTGCGCCCCAAGGGTCCGATATCAGCCATCATCAGTGCGCCTGTAGAGATGCCAAGGCGTTCACGAATCCCCGTGATGCCAAAGCGAGGTCCAGTGAAGTGCGCCTTTAAGTCTGAGGAGAGCTGAAGATCTGTAACCCGAATACCTTTTACCAAGCTGATATTGCCATAAAGAACGTTCATCAATTGCGTGATTTCATTGCCAACGGTCTCACTTAGGAAGCTGATAGATACCTGAGAATGATGTTCGTCGAGAGCAGTGAGTTCTTCAACGCGTCCAGTGATTTCATTCTTTAGAAAACCGGGAGCCACGAGATGGGGTGGGTGACAGACACTTTGCTCAAACGCAATTTGATTGGCAAAGTCAGCAGCCTCTGAGAGCGGGCAGGCTAGTCGATACTGGACTTGAAAGCGTGAATTCATCTGAACTGTACAGGAAATGCACTCATTGAAAGCAGTCAGTGGCAAAGGAAAGCTTGGTGATTCCTTGTACCGGGGTTCCCATTTGCAAAACCGAGGTGTGCTCTAATCCTTCTCAGGCTGAACCGTAGGTCTGACGAATCGACTCAGCATATGGTGCTCGAAGAATCGTCTGTTCGGTAATGATGCCAGTGACTAGATTTGCAGGTGTGACGTAGAAGGCGGGATTTCTTACCTTGATATCGATTGGTGCGGTTCTACGTTCACCAAAAGCTGTTACCTCTTCTGGGGCTCGTTCTTCAATCACAATCTCGGCACCATTTGGGGTATTCAGATCAATAGTGGACGCTGGACAGGCCACGTAAAAAGGAATTTTGAAATAGTTCGCCAGTATCGCAACGTTGAAGGTGCCAATCTTGTTGGCAACGTCTCCGTTAGCGGCGACCCGATCGGTACCCACGATCACCATATCGATCTTGCCTTCTTGCATCATCACGGCAGCCATGTTGTCGCAAATCGTGGTTACATCAATCCCACTTCTCTGTAGTTCCCAGGCTGTCAGTCGAGAGCCCTGGAGTAGTGGTCTGGTTTCATCCGAATAAACTCGGAAACTGATGCCCTTTTCATGTGCCAGATACATTGGGGCCAGTGCAGTTCCAAGCTCACTGGTTGCTAATCCACCTGCATTGCAATGAGTCAGGATTCCCATACCCTCTTCAATGAGCGAGAGTCCATTTTCACCAACGCCCCGGCAGAGTTTTCGATCTTCTTCATGAATGACCTTGGCTTCCTCTAACAAGACCTGAAAAGCAGTTTTGCTGTCTTGCTGATCATTTAATTTCCCAATCATTCGCTTCAGTGCCCAACTTAGATTCACCGCAGTGGGTCGGGCGCTGTTGAGAAAATCTGCTTGGCGTTCTGCTTCCAGGAGAAACTCAGGCCAAGTGAGGTTGCGCTGGTGTTGCATTGCGATGACCAGCCCATAAGCACCAGCAATCCCAATCGCAGGGGCCCCCCGTACCCGAAGCATTTTGATGGCTTCAAAGACAGCTTCGACCGTCTTTGGTCGCAACATCACTTCTTCGATGGGTAGACGCGTCTGATCCAACATGATCAACTCATCTTCTTGCCATTGAAGGCTCAACGGGAGGCTCATAGAGTTCTCAAAAATAGGAGGTTAGAACTTGCCCGAGGAATCTCTCGGAATCCAAGTGGCGCTGGCACGATCAACGGTGTTGAACTCTGGGAATTTCTCAAAGAGATCATTGAACCGCTGCACGTTGTTGTCACGCAGCATCTTCTGGGTGAAGAGCATTGGTGGAATCGTGATTTCTTGTGGCAGCCACTCTCCGGTCAGTTTCATGGCCAAAGCTCGAATCCCGGTCGCGCCAATAGCAGCTGGGTTCGTAGCGGCGGTCGCAGCCCAAGGGCTTCCATCCTGGGTCATCTGACGAATATCAACGGTGCTGATGTCAGCACTGTAGACTTTCACCTTGTCACTCATGTTCAGTTCACGCAGGGCGATTACAACCCCTTTTGCAAACTCATCATAAGGTGCAAAGTAGGCGTTGATATTCCGGTTTGCCTGCATCGTTGCCTTCACCTGATCAGCATTCTTGGTGGAGATCGGTGACTCAAGGGAGCCATGACGGGCGATTTCCTTGATACCTGGGTATTCCTTCTTGACCTTGGTGAAGCTGGTATCTCGCTTGTCCAGTGGAAGAACACCGGGAATGTAGATATACCCTACGTTTGCTTGGCCGTTGAAATCGGCGACCAGGGCATCCAGTGCCATTTGACCCAGCAGGACATCATCTTGAGCCATGTGGGTAACGATATTGGCCAAATCTTCGAAGTAGATGTCGAATGCGACTACTTTGATCCCTTTCGCCAAGGCACGCTGGATGGGCTCTCGCATCGTCTCCGGTCGTCCGTGACTCAGAAGGATTGCATCCACTCCAAGACTGATCGCACGATCTACGGCATCAGCCTGGGCTTTGTTATCGGCATTTTTCGTATTCAATGCCAGGAATTCCATGCCTAGCATCTCAGCCTGGCGTTTGGCTCCAGAGCGGAAGGTCTGCATGAATTCGCCTTCCACCAAAAGCTGGACCAAGGCAACTTTGAGCTTTTTAGATCCATCAAATGGTGGAGGAGCCCCCGCAATTTGGGCCCAAAGCGTAGTGGTAGTGATCAACAGGAATAACAGGGAACAAGCTGCGGACAGCATCTTTTTCATCTGAATCTCCATGAGAAAGGAAATGAGGCAGAGAAAAAATCTCTGCGTGAACTTCCACAAGGGAAGACCTAAGAGCGCTTAGCCAGCGCAAAAGTAAACATCAGCGAGAGGACAAGTACTCCGCCTTTGATAAAATCCTGAGTGTAGTAGGGCAGGCTCAACATCGTTAAGCCGCTCAATAGAACCCCAATGAAGATGGCTCCGACAAGAGTGCCAAAAGGGTTCGGCCTTCGAACTCCAAAAACTGCAAAGCCAATCAAGGCAGCCCCGACAGCATCTAATAGCAAACCAGTACCGCTGGTGATGTCCCCGACTCCAACTCGGGCTACTAGGAGCACCCCACCGATCGATGCAATCGTGCCGCTGATCACGTAAGCCATGATCCGATATAAATTCACAGGTGCTCCAGCCAGTCGAGTGGCTTCTGGGTTTCCACCAATGGCGTACATCACTCGACCCCAACGGGTATGGTCCAGGACAATGTAAACGAGGAGAGCGATCACCAGCATAACAATCACTGGAATTGGAATTACCCCGAATAGTCGGCCTTGACCAAGATAAAGAAAGCTCGGATCAAAAAATCCTAGTGCTTCCTCCCCATCCTCCATCAGCATCCCTTCACTGATAGTTCGTCCTGCAGAGGGAATCAGCTGAAGTCCTTGAATCAAAAACATCATCCCCAGTGTTGTTAGCAAATCGGGGATCTTCATCTTAACAATCAATAGACCGTTTAGGAGTCCAACCAAGGCACCCAGCAGCAGGCAAATAATCACACTAATGACGGCACCCTGCTCAAGCACAACCATGCAGTAAGAGGAGATCATCACACTCAGCGCCGCCACGGAACCAATGGATAAATCCAAGCCGTCGACAACTAGGGTGAAAGTGACACCAAGTGCGAGAATGCCATAAATCGCGATGCCTAGTAGAATGGAAAACTGATTGCTCCAAGTCAAAAAAGCAGGTTCCAAGATGCTAAACAGCAGGTACAAGGCAGCCATCACAATCAAAAATCCATAGCGAATGGCAAATTGCTTGGCATCCCAATTAGTGAATGTTCCACCTTTTTCGGTTTTTGTAGCTTCAGGCATGGGCGAATTGTGTCTCGGTGGTGGAGATCCAGTCAAGGAGCTGCGTTCGGTCAATTGAATTACGGTTTTGTTCTCCCATCAGACGTCCCCGGTTGAGCACCAGTACTCGATCGGCCACTTCCAGAATTTCATCGAGATCTGCAGCAAGTACCAGCACCACTTCATCATGTAGTTGATCTCGTAGGTATTGGATAATGTCATGCCGTGACTTGATGTCCACACCTTGAAAAGGCTCATCCAATAAGAGGACTCGGAATTTTCGTTGAAGCCAGCGAGCCACTACAACCTTCTGTTGATTGCCCCCTGAGAGACTACCAATCAGGGCGTGTATGCCTTGGCACTTGACTCCTAGGTCTCGCACCATCCGATCGGCTTCCTGCTGCTCTTTTTTTGGTTGCAGCAACGCAAACTGACAAAAACTTTTAAGAAAAGGTAAGGAAAGATTTTGATTCACACTGAACTGCGGAATAACCGCTCGGTTGCTGCGATCTTCTGGAACAAGATGGACTCCCTTGTCGATCGCAGAGGAAATCGATTCGGGTTTCAAGGGCTTGCCATCCAGAAATATTTCTCCAGAAACGGGCTCTCGCACGCCATAGAGAATCTCTGCCAACTCTGACTTTCCGGCTCCAATCAAACCTATCAAACCAACAATTTCTCCAGCCCTCAGCTGGAGATTTAATGGTGGATCTCCTGGACGCACAATAAGATCCTTCAACTCCAGTCGAACTTTTCCAGCTTGAACAGCATGTTGATGGCCGTGAGAAGTTGTATCTATTTCACCTACCATCGCTCGAACCAAATTTTGGGATTTCACTGGACGAGTCAAATCGGCACTCTTCAGTCCATCTCGAACCACACCAGCACGGTCAGCCAGCAACTCAACCTCATGGAGTCGATGAGAAACATAGACAATCGCCACTCCTTGCGAGCGCAACTGGTCGAGTTTATCAAACAGTCGATCTGTCTCACGGGTACTCAACGAGGAGGTCGGCTCATCCAAGATCAGCAACTTCGGTTCACCAACCAGAGAGCGGGCGATGCTGATCAACTGACGATCACTCTGGGACAAATCGGAGACAGGAAGATCCCAATTAGTAAACGTCAGGCCCATCGGTTCTGCGATTTCCTGAGCACGAGTTCGAATGTGTTGACGACGGTAACGCAAGCCGGTTGCTGGATCCAGCAGCTCGTTGAGAGCTAAGTTTTCAGCAATACTCATTGTGGGCACTACACCTTGATCGATAATCTGGTGAACCGTGCGGATGCCTTGATGAAAGGAGTCTTGAGGACTGTGAAAAAGAACACGTTGGCCCTCAATACGAATTTCACCTTCGTAATCCTCATAGTAGCCACAGATGATCTTGATCAGAGTGGATTTGCCGGCCCCATTCGCTCCCACCAAAGCGAAGATCTCCCCTGAAAAAAAGGAGAAGGAGACACCCCGCAGCGCCTGGGTTGCTCCAAAGGATTTGCTGATTTGTTGTACTTCAACGATTGGATTCACGAAACTTCAGCGTAAGGGAGATATTTCTTGGGCTAACGCCGTTAGTTCCTCAATGGAACGGAACGAGCTGCGTTGTTGAACCATCACCTTAGCCATGCGCATGACATTACGTTCCACCTCCAAGCGAGCTTTTAAATCAGGGATCTCAGCGATGTCAGCCACTTTGGCAAGTCCGTAAATGCGCCGCATCATTTTGCAGGCAGCAAAGCCAATGGTGTCTTCAAAAATGTGGCGTAAGAATCGCTGACGCTGCAAGGCGAAGCCAATTTGTCCTTCTGGGTAATTCCAGTAGCTACTGGGAGCATCTTGTTCGTGCGCAACCCAATTTGCCTCGAACTTTTCCTGGAATTGATTCCAGGTCTCCTCCGCTGTTTGTAAAATCCAATTGCGATACTCAAAAGGCTCACGTCCCAGCATCTTTTGACGTACTTCATGTGCGTAGTAAGCGAGGAATAGATTACCAATGAAAGCCCCCACATCAAAGCCGATCGGACCAAAAAAAGCGAACTCAGGATCAATTACGTAGGTTTCCTCCTCATTGGCCATGATACTGCCAATGTGCAGATCCCCGTGAAGCAGCGCCTCACTGTGGTTCATGAAGGCATATTTCATTTCGGCAACTGCCACCTTCAGTTGGGAATCCTGCTGAAGATAGTCCTTATCCACCTGGGTGACTTCTTCGTGGTAGGCATTTGTCTCATGATCTTCATACGGATTGGTCAGCACAAAATCTTCAGTGATCTTGCAAAGTTCTGGATTGATGAATCTACCCACCATCGCTTTTTTCTCACCACCGGTCATGCACCAATCTGTTGTTGGGAAGAGGGTGTTCGCCAGAAAAGAGGAAATATGCTCAGCCAGGTTTGGGAAGACCTTCCCCTGAATCATTTCACCACGCAGCACAGCATGCTGATTCAGGTTCTGCATGACCACCAGCGACATGTCAGTCGAGGAGTAATAGATTTTGGGGACGTGCTGAGGGCAATACTTGGTGTGGTGTTCCAGGGCTTGAATCTCAAAATTCATACGAGTCCGTGACAATGGCCAGGACTCGCCGACTATTCTAAGGAAAGGGACGGCCTGCTTGATGACTACCGTTTGTTCAGGATTCTTCTGCTGTCTTACCTTGTAAACAAAATTCAGGTTGCCGTCCCCAACCTCCTCGACTTCCAGATCATCCAAATCAGAAAAGATCTGTTGCACACTGGGGATGTCTTTGAGAAATCCCGGGACCGTTTCCGGGCTGAGCTGACGGTATTCCATGATTTCTTCCTCTGATTGAATGGGTTTCAGAATCAGTCCAAGGGACGCTTACGTATGATCTTGAATTCAAAAACCTGACTGCTGTAGTAGTCGTTGCTATAGCAGACCGGGAAACCACTGATGTCGTAGTTCACTTCTTCAAACAGCAGAAAATAAGCAGACTCACTGTTCAACTCTGGTAGTTCCTGCTGGGTTAAAAGGGTCGGGGTGATGTAACTCTCCGTGTGTGAAACAGGATGTCCACTTTTGCTCAGTAGCTCAAAGAGTGAGTCTCGGAAGGTCTGTTCTTTGAGTCCGTCTGGCAACAGATTCTCAGGGATGACGTCAATACAATAGGCAGCTGGTACGTCATCGGCGAAGCGGACTCGTTCAATCCAGTAACAGCTTGTTCCCTGGGGCAACTGAAGTTTTTGACTGAGCCGCTCATCAGCAGGAATCTTCTCCACCTGGATTCGTTGCGTTGAAGGTCTGGCTCCCACTTTTCGAATGTGCTCGGTAACACTGGTCAGCTCCTCCAAGCCACTCTCAAGAACGATGGGAAGCTGTCTCAGAAAAGTCCCTCGCCCATGAGACTTTTGGAGAATTCCCTGCTCCACAAGGTTGCCAATGGCCTCTCTGAGCGTTGAACGTCCAACTCCGAACAGCTGTCCCAGTTCTGTTTCTGTCGGTACCTTTTCGCCAGGTTGGTAATTCCGTTCACGGATCAGCCTCAGTAAAGCTTCCTGAACCCGACGTGTTAGTGGCTTGTCAACGCGCAGCAGCATAATTCTCCGCTCTGCATCACAATCAGTTCATGAAATCCAAAGGGCCTTCAGACGTCTGATGTCTTAGCACCGCAAGAATCTAGCGAAGGTGATTCTGTAGCGCAATGCAAAATTTTTATTGGTTAAAATATCGATTGTATGGGAACTTCGCATTCACGACTTTTGTAGTTTTAGCAGTCAGATAAAGATGGAATAGTCCGGACAGATGACGTTAGCTTCTCGAAAAACTCCTTAAAAAACAGAACTTCATGAGTAAATCAGCGCCACGCAGTTGGCTACTACCTTTTTCAATTGGTCATTTTGCTAATGATATTGCTCCTGTCTCTCTGGTCGTCCTCGCCCCAGCGATTGCCTTGGAGATGGATCTATCCACAGCAGAGGTTGGCTTGCTATTGGCTCTGCAAGGCTGGGGTTCTGCCATTGGCTTCTTGCCAGCTGGTTTGGTAGCAGATGCAACGTTGAATCGTGGTCGTTTACTGATGATCACCTTTTGGTGGGTAGTGGTTGGTTATTGGCTAGCATCTTTAGCTCCTGGCTTTTGGGTTCTAGCGTTACTACTTGCTTTCGGTGGAAGTGGTGATGCTGCCTGGCATCCTTTGGCAACCTCTATACTTGTGCAGCAAGCTCCCTCACGTCGAGCCCAGGCTTTGGGGATCCACGCGATTGGAGGGACGCTCTCTGCAGTAGTTGGCCCGCTGATTGTTGGCTTCCTGCTGACTATAATTGACTGGAGGAATACCCTACAGTTGATCACCCTTCCCGCGGCGCTGATGGGAATCTGGTTCATTGTCCAAATGAAACATATCCCTCTTCAAACCAGTCGCATGAGATGGAATCGGCATGAATTCAGCGCAATTGTTAAAACTTGGTCTGGTTCCAAAGGTCGCCGCATTGTCCTGATGATGAGTACCTATCACATGGCGATGGTGGCCTTGATCAGTATGATTCCACTTTATCTTCAACAGGACAAAGGCTTGTCTTCATCCGAAACTGGACTGATCTATGCCGTGATGGTTCTAGTGGGTGCGTTGGCTCAGCCTTATGTCGGCAAACTCTCAGATATGGTGGGACGTCGAAAAGTGATCTTAAGCTTTAATGGTGGGGCAGCTGTTGCAGCATTTGCAGCTTACACACTAGACGCGACCTCCTATTTGTTTGCTGTATTGGCGATGCTCCTGCTAGCTGTGGCCTTATTGCAAGGTGTTCGAGCTGCGATTCTCGCTGCTGCAGTAGAATTCGCTGGTTCACGAGAAGGAGCCGCCCTTGGCTTTTCCTTCTCTTTGATGGATGGAATCGGAGCCCTGGGCGCCCTGCTGGCTGGCTGGGTTGCTGGGTATGCTTTCAGTAATGCCTTCCTGCTGTCTGGAGCTTTGGCAGTCTGTGCGCTGTTCGCTTGTCTGAGTGTAGCTATGCCGACTTCAGTGCCTTCCTTAGAAAATCCTGAAAATCAGCCGACCTGAGTTATGGCAATTGAACTAGGGAAGGCTGATTACTGTTAAAAAATGATTGACTGATTAGTCAGTTCGTAATGAAATATGACTGATTAGTCAGTTTTAGGTCAGTAAATCTTTTTGGAAACACGATGCGCAATATCTCCTCTTTAATTTTGATAACCTTTGCCTTTGCAAGTTTCTTGGGTTCCTGTTCGATCTGGGACCAACTCGGGCAAGATCCATCGAGTGAAATGTTGTCCGGTTATAGCAACTCACTCCATTTTAAAAGGGAAGAGCAGGTTTTTGAGAACCGCATCCCAGATGTTCTCGATAAGATGAATGAGCGAATCGATTGGCGACTGATGCTGCAGTATTTTACAAGTGATCCATCCCGCCGAACACCGGACAAGCCACTTCCTGAAGTCAATCCTCCCGATCTCCAAGCTTTTTTAGAACCAACAGATTCTCTACGGTTTATCTGGCTGGGACATTCCACACTATTAGTAAATGTCCAAAACAAACTGATTCTGTTTGACCCTGTTTTTTCGAATTCAGCGGCTCCAGTTAATTTCTTGGTACAACGCTTTCAGCCAGCTGTCCTAAGTTTGGAAGAGTTACCGCTGATTGACTACATCGTGATCTCACATGACCACTACGATCATCTGGATATGCGTTCTGTCCAGTTCTTTCCTGATAAAGAGGCAACATTTCTGGTTCCTCTGGGAATCAAATCTCACCTGGAATATTGGGGAGTCGCTTCCAAAAATATCGTTGAGTTGGATTGGTGGGCAGAGCATGAATTTGAAGGAATCCGCTTTGTATGCACACCAGCCCAACACTTCTCTGGACGAACGGGAACTAATCAAACAACTCTCTGGGCATCGTGGGTAGTAGATTCACCCAACAGTAAAATCTATTTCAGTGGTGACTCAGGGTATGACGAACATTATCAAAAAATTGGCGATCAACTTGGCCCTTTTGATGTGGCCTTCATTGATAGTGGCCAATACAATGAGCGTTGGCGAGAAGTCCACAATCTGCCCGAAGAAGCTGTCCAGGCTGCGATTGATTTGAGAGCAAAACAGATGACCCAGATCCACTGGGCGATGTTTGAGCTTTCCTTACATGACTGGGATGAGCCGATTAAACGTTCCCAACAAGCTGCTGAAGAGCTTGGGATGGAGTTGATGACTCCGAAATTGGGTCAAGTTGTCGACCTCGCAGTGAAAAATCAATTTTCTCATTGGTGGGCACAGGTACAATAGGTTCATTAGAAGCAGTTAGGCTCAATCAGGATTAACCCCCATTCGCTAGGGAGCTGCTATTAAGAGACAGTTCGATGAATCATCCACCTAAGAAACAAGCGTTGCTGGAAGCTGCTATTGAACTTTTTGCAAAAGATGGCTTTTGGCAGACAACCACAGCCCGTATTGCCCAAGAGGCAGGTGTCGCCACAGGAACACTCTTTACATACTTTCCGACCAAGAATGACCTGATTGATGAGCTTTACCTGACTATTAAACGCGAGGCACTGGCTGAAATTCAAAGGGAACCAAAGCTCCAAGGATCTTTTGAAGCTGTCTTTAAAGAGATCCACACTCGACTGCTGAAATGGGGTTCAGCAAATCCGAAGAAGTTCCTACTGATGCTGCAATTACGGCAGGGCAACCAAGTTAGTCAGCGTATTCATGAAACCATCGAAGACGACTGGAAAGATGGTCATGAGTGGATCAAGTTGGGTCAACAGGAGGGCAAGTTGGCGAGTTTTCCCACCAATTTATTGCTTTCCATCGTCCATGGACATCTGGAGGCAGTGATTCAACATAATATTCAGCACAATCTCTCCGAAAAAAAAGTAGCTGAAGTCGCTACAATTTCCTCTGAAATTCTCTGGCGCTATCTTTCTCCCCAGTCCAAATCTCCTCAGTAAAAAATCCATGAAGAAGACTCTTAGAATCAATCAAACCCCCATCGAACTAGATCTTGAACCCGACACCCCACTGCTTTGGGTACTTCGGGATGAAGTCGGCTTGGCCGGCACCAAGTTTGGTTGTGGGATTGCGCAATGCGGTGCTTGTACAGTTCATCTAGATGGCAAGCCTGTACGCTCCTGCAGTCTCCCCTTTGAAGCAGTCCCAGAGAACGCTGAAATCAGGACAATTGAAGGACTGGGACAGAGTCGATTACATCCGGTTCAACAAGCCTGGCTGGAAGAACAAGTCCCTCAATGTGGATACTGTCAATCAGGACAGCTAATGGCTGCCGCTGCCTTGCTTCAAGACAACCCTCAACCCACTGACTCTCAGATTGATCAAGCGATGAGTAATATCTGTCGCTGTGGAACCTATCCGCGAATCCGCAAGGCCATCAGGCGAGCTGCAGAACTTCAAACACAGGAAGCTTGATGAGTTTAACAAGACGGGCTTTTCTTCACTCATCACTGTTGGTGACTGGGGGGTTGTTACTAGGCTGCACCTCAAATTCTCCACGAATTTTGAGTAGCCCCAAGGAAGCTGCAAATGAGTTGGGACTGTGGCTGAGAATCGGCTCGGACAATCGGATCGGTTTTGTGGTGCCTTCCGTGGAGATGGGTCAGGGAGTTACTACTTCAATGCCCACGATCCTGGCAGAGGAACTGGATGTGGAGCTGGAGCAGATCGATATTGTCCTGGCTTCCGTCCACAAAGCGTATCGGCAGCAGGGGATGTTCACACAGGGAACTGGTGGCAGTAAATCAATTGTGAAATGGTGGGAGCCCCTCAGCAAAACAGGCGCTACCGCTCGAAGTATGCTTGTTCAAGCCGCTGCAGACCGCTGGCAGGTGCCTCCAAACGAATGTCAAACCCAAGCCGGACAAGTCCTGCATGTTGATAGTCGAAGGAAGCTGAGTTACGGAGAATTGGTGGAAGCAGCTTCGAAGCTCGAGGTGCCTGAAGATCCACCTCGCAAAGATCCTTCGAAGTATCGACTCGTTGGTCAACCCCTGAAGCGCTTGGACGGACTGGCTATGGTCACAGGCCAGGCTCAGTTCGGGATTGATGTTAAAGTGCCCGGTATGCTCTACGCAACGGTGCGGCAGTCTCCCGTTTTTGAAGGTGAGGTTTTGCGTTATGAAGAATCCAGTGCTTTGGAAGTGAAAGGAGTTGTCAAAGTTGTTGAAATTCTCAACGGAGTAGCCGTTGTTGCAGAAAAATTCTGGCAGGCTAAGAAGGGCGCTGATACCTTGCGCATTGAGTTTAGCGAAGGCAAGAGCCAGGGATTGGATGATCAGCAATTAGAGCAGCAGTTGACCGAGGCTCTGGATAATCTGGGAAAAACGGAAATTTCAGGAGAGAAGACCCTGGATGTTGAGTACTTCCTGCCCTATCTTGCCCATGCTACGATGGAACCGATGAACTGCACGGCTGATGTGCGTTCAGACCGCTGTGAGGTGTGGGTGCCAACCCAGTTTCCCGAAGTGGTCCGAGACAAGGCAGCTGAAATCACAGGATTGGAACCGGAGCAAGTGACAGTTCAGACTACCTATTTGGGTGGAGGCTTTGGACGCAGAGGTTGGGACTTCGCAATTCAAGCGGTTCAGGTATCCAAAGCAGTGGGACGTCCGGTCAAGTTGATCTGGACCAGAGAGGAGGATACACAGCATGATTTCTATCGGCCGGCCTACAAGAGTCGCTTGCAGGTTCAGCTAGGTGAAGACGGATTCCCTAGTTCATGGAACCATCAGCTGGCAGGGCCATCGGCTATCTCTGAATTTGCTTGGCAGTTGGTGGAAACTAGAGCTGTAGGTAGTGTTTTGAAATGGATCGATTGGGATGTGACCTCCACGAAAGGAACCCAGCTGCCTTATGCGATCCCTGAGCACGAAATGGACTATGAGGTGGTTGAGCCCGGGATTCGTGTTGGCTTCTGGCGATCTGTTGGCAACTCGCATAATGCTTTTACCGTCGAGAGTGTACTGGATGAAGCCGCAAACCTTGTGGGTCGTGATCCACTGGAATATCGTTTGGCATTGTTAAAGAACCAGCCACGCCATCGAACTGTGCTGGAGCGAGCTGCTAACGAAGCAGGCTGGGGCACGGAACTTCCAGAGGGGCATGCCAGAGGCATTGCACTGCATGAGTCCTTTAAAAGTATTGTTGCCCAGGTTGTTGAAGTTTCTGTTGACGCAGGCACCGTTCGTGTTCAAAAAGTTCATTGTGCGATTGACTGCGGACGATACGTCAACCCCAACATCATCCGCCAGCAATTGGAGGGGGCAGTGGTCTTTGGGCTCTCTGCTGCTCTCTACGAACAGATTTCCTTGAAGGATGGAGCTGTGGCCAACAGCAACTTCCATGATTATCGGGTCGCTCGCCTCTCGGAGTCTCCCGAAGTATTTGTGAGTATCATCGAAAATGATGAAGCTCCGGGTGGGGTTGGGGAACCAGGAGTGCCACCGATTGCTCCTGCGCTCTGCAACGCTATCTACGCTGCAACTGGAAAACGAATTCGTCGATTACCAGTTGCTACCCAACTTATTTGAAAAACCACGACCAGTTCATTTGGTCCATAATTGAACAGGAGATGTTTCCATGCGCTATCTGCACACCATGCTTCGAGTGAAGGATCTAGATGAATCCGTTGCCTTTTACAAGCTGCTCGGTCTACAGGAAGTTCGACGACGTGACAGCGAAGCTGGCCGCTATACCCTGGTTTTCCTTGCTCCAGAAGGCCAAGAAGAAGCTCAGATTGAGCTGACCTACAACTGGGATGGTGACGTGGGCTTGCCCAATGACAGTCGACACTTCGGACACCTGGCCTATCAGGTTGAGAATATTTATGACAAGTGCCAGGAATTGATGGACAACGGCGTCTTGATCAATCGACCTCCTCGCTGTGGACGCATGGCCTTTGTTCGTTCTCCTGATAACGTTTCGATTGAACTGCTCCAGGCAGGAGAGGCCCTTTCTCCAACTGAACCCTGGTCGAGTATGGAAAATACAGGGCACTGGTAAGAGTATTGTTTGATTGATGTTTTGAAGAATCGTTTCGTTAGAGCGATTCCCTACCAAACCAACATCAGATTGTTGGAGCAGCCAGCTGCTTTTGGCTTCCTGAGAAATCCAACTTGGGATTTCACCTGGCTGCTCTGTGGGTTGTGGCTATTGCCATTGGTCATCTTGCTGGATTGGGGAGAAGGACTAGAAACCTTCTTCCTGCTCTGCACATTGTTGTTCTGGCTCACGCACCGCTTCAGTTCCCTCCTGCTGGCTTTCACTTCCCCAAGTTATTCTTCTGTACGCCAAGCTCAGCTCCTGCGCTTTTTGGGTGTCCCCATTTTGGTGACTCTTTCTGTCTTCACCTGGCTTTATAGTCCTTGGCAGACTTGGACACTGGTGGAAAAAATCTTGGTTCTGGCAGTCATCGACTATGCCTGGGCGCTCTACCACTTTGCAATTCAGCACTACGGAGTGCTGCGGCTCTATCAGCTACGCAATCCAAGGCAACAAGAACTGTCGAGTTCACAGCAGCGAAATTGGTGTTTACTGTTGGGAGGCGTCCTCCCATGGCTGGGAGAATTGGTTCAGGGTACGACTTGGTTGCAGCAGGAGGGGCTACTGACCTTTTCTTGGCTACCATCCGATTCAGCTAGTATCTGGCTCCTACGGGGAACGGTTTGTTTGGTTTCTTTAATGGCTTGGCGCAAGTTGAAAGCGCAAAACTGCTCGCTGCCCTATCAAGCCTACTTGCTCAGCCTGTTGTTACTTGCCAATGCGGCCTGGTGGATTTCTCCGCTGGCGTTTCTGGTTCTGATTAGTGTACAGCACTGGCTGGTTGCGGTGGGAATTGCGGGACACGCTCGCTCCATCGACTCTCCCAAGGATCATTCAGGATGGAGAATCGTTGGTGTTTGGGTGCTAATGACCATCCTCGCGGTACCATTTCTGGAAATGGATTCAATTGATTTCTCGAATGGCCTTGGAGCAGAGTGGGTTCCTGGCTGGCAGGCTTTGTTGACGCAGCCAAGTGTACTCACATTCTGTCTGGGACTGGCATTTGCGAGTGGATTTGTTCACTATTTGATGGACCGAGCGGTTTACCGATTTGCAGATCCAATGGTCCGACAGAAGGTCTTACGGCTTTATTTTTCTGATTTACCAACTGGGAGAAATTCATGAATGGTGCGGAACAACTGATCCGAACCCTGGTTTCTGGGGGAATCAAGGTCTGCTTTGCGAATCCAGGTACCTCGGAGATGCACTTCTGTGCGGCCTTGGACCGGGTGGAGGGTCTGGAATGCGTATTGGGCCTCTTTGAGGGAGTGGTCACGGGAGCTGCCGATGGCTACGCAAGGATGAAGGATGAGCCCGCCGCTACCCTACTACATACGGGACCAGGATTGGCGAATGGGCTTTCCAACATTCACAACGCCCGGAAGGCTCACACACCAATGGTCAATGTCATCGGGGAACACGCCACCTACCACATCGAGCATGATGCTCCCCTAAATGCTGATATTGAAGGAATTGCACGACCCATGTCGGACTGGGTGAAAACTGCTCGTAATCCTACGAAGGTGGCTGGCACGACAGCTCAAGCGATCGCTGAAGCACACAAGGCTCCCGGCTGCATCGCCTCACTGATCTTGCCAGCAGATTCCGCATGGCAAGATGCTGGTGAATTCAAGCAAGCCCCTCCAGTACCTGCCGTTCGAGCTGCCAGGAAAGTATCCAAGAAAGCACTCGAACATTGTGCCCGGGTTATTCGTGAGGAAGAAGACGTCTTAATCCTCCTCGGTGGAAAGACTTTGCGTGAATCTTCTTTGGAGTGGGCTGGGAAGTTGGTGAGTCACTCTGGAGTCAGCCTGATGACTGAGTTTGCTGCTGCCCGAACCCAAAGAGGGGCAGGAAGAGTCCACGTTCCCCGGATGCCCTATGTCGTCGATGTTGCCCTCGAAGCGACGAAGCGCTTCAAGCATGCGATTCTGGTCAATACCAAGCCTCCGGTCGCCTTCTTTGCTTACCCCAACAAGCCCAGTTTGTTGCTGTCGGAGGATTGTCATATCCATACACTGGCGACAGTTCCCGAGGACGGTCCCCAAGCGCTTGTTGATCTTACAAAAATGTTGGGGGCTGAGAATGCAGAAATCCAGCGCCAATCGTCCGACCTTCCTAAGATGCCCTCCGGAAAGCTGGATAGCGATACGATCTCTGCGGTAGTGGCAAACGTCCTGCCTGCAGGAGCAATCGTCAGTGATGAGTCGATCAGCATGGGTCGCAATCTGCTGGATTTCACCAAGGGATGTCCTCCCCACGACTGGCTCTTCATCACTGGTGGATCAATCGGGCAGGGCATGCCCTTGGCGACGGGAGCTGCGGTAGCCCGTCGGGATCGTCCGGTGCTCAGTTTGTCTGGAGATGGCAGCGCGATGTACACATTGCAATCTCTCTGGACCCAGGCCCGTGAGCAATTGAACGTGACCACGGTGATTTATGCCAATCGCAGCTACGCTATTCTCCATGGTGAACTTCGTAATGTTGGCGCTCAGCCCGGAAAAAATACCCGTCGACTCTTTGACTTGGAAGATCCCTATCTGAACTGGGTGGAGATGGCAGCAGGAATGGGTGTGGAAGGTGTCCGTGTGGAAACGGCGGAAGAGCTTCAACAGGCGATGAATCATGGATTCTCTAAACCTGGCCCCTATCTGATTGAGGCGATCTGTTGACTTATCCAGCCAGTTGGGATGTGGCTGTTTGCCTGTTCAAGCAACGAGTCACCCTTGCGTGATCTTCTCAGAGCCTTGTGGGTAGTTGCTCTGATCCTGGTCGGTCTGATTGCCCCCTTTTTCCTCTGGCAACAACTGGCCCCAGATTCTTATGATGAATTCTGGTTGAAGAGTGTCTCTCCAATGAGCAGTGACACTCGGAACGAGATCTTGCGTCAGCGGGGCCAGTGATGGTTTGCCTCAAGCTTCTGGTGGACAGATCTCATCAATTCTACGCAGGGTCTCTGAATCCAAGTCGCAGTCGGAGGCTACGACATTCAACCTGGCTTGTTCCGGGGATTTCATTCCAGGAATGGGGCAGGTGACCGCAGGATTGGCCAGCACAAACTGTAATGCCAAATCGAGCATGCTCCGCTCAGGGTTCACCAACTCCCTCAGCTGCTTCACTTTCTCCAGCTCACCAAGAAACTTCGCCCGTTGATCCCCGTCCGGATTCCACTTTAGACGAACTGAATCCGTAAAACGAGTCTCGGGACTAAACTTGTCCGCCAATAGACCTTGCGCAATCGGACCACGCAACAGAACTCCAATGTTGTTTTCCAGGCAATAGGGCAGGATGTCCTTTTCGGCACTTCTGCTCAATACAGAATAATCAATCTGGCAGGCAGCACAGTTCCCTTCCACATTGATGGCCTTCAGAGCTTCTAGGTCATTTGTTGAAATCGCATAGTGACGAATTTTGCCCTGCTGCTTGAGCAACTCAAAAGCCTCCACAAAGATTTCCGGATTTTCTGGGGTGCCGACATGGCACTGGTAGAGATCGATGTAGTCGGTGCCGAGTCGATACAAGCTGGCATGGCAGCAATTGATGATGCTGTGAATGGTTTTCAACCCGACTGGATCCCAAACCCTTCTGCCCCAATTGCCAACCTTGGTGGCAATCAAGACTTTGTCACGCTTGTTCTGTAAAGCCTTGCCCGTGTAGAACTCGCTCTGCCCAAGACCATAGGAATCGGCTGTATCAAAGAGGTTGACGCCCACCTCGATGGCTGCGTCAATCGTTCGGATCGCCTGTGCCTCTTCGATGGGACCCCACTGACCTCCGATTCCCCAACAACCCATCGAAATCGAACTCACTTCGTACCCTGTATTGCCCAGTGTTCGGTATTTCATTTGTCTGCCTTGCTCAAGAGTGTGACTGATTCATTTTAGGAAAATTAAGATGTCCTCCTGAGTGCATAGCTACTATCAAATTGAATTTCAACTTCTTGTTAAGATTCTGTTGAGAAACGCTCTTCATCTACCGCTTGTGTCACCTCATCAAATTGGTAGTGACTTTGGGATTGCGTTCATCTCAAATTTTACTTCACTGAGCTGTAGTTGTAAGACTGCATCAATTTGTTTTTTTCCCTTAGGGAGAAGAAAAAGATGAAGTCGAGGCCTGATGACTGGAGAGAGGCGTCTGGAAGAAGAAAGAATCTCTGAAGAAGAGCATCGTGAGTTGGATGTGAACTGCATTGATTTCCCATCTAACATCAGTTTTGAGCACCTGACCACCACTTTGAAGTATGAGACCTGCTTCCGCAGGTAGTGGTCGGGAGATGAGTTGACTCTTTTTCAAAGTTCTTGAGAGGAGTGCCGCCCTGTGAAGAGGGCGATTTTGGGATGGAGAGAGAAGTTATTTGAATTTGACCACGAAGAGATCATGCAAGCCAGCACGGGTATTGCCATCAAGAGCACCATTTGTATAGCCCGTCACATAGACATTGCCACTGCTATCGGTGGCGATGCCGGTAGCGTCATCCCTGGAAGAAGTCCCGAGTTGCTTGGTCCATTTTCGATCTCCAGCACTGTCGTATTTGACCACGAAGAGATCCGTCTCCCCAGCATTGCTTCCCTCAAGAGCACCATTTGTATAGCCCGTCACATAGACATTGCCACTGCTGTCGGTGGCGATGCCGTAAGCTTCATCCCACTAGGCGAATAATAAAAAACACAGCCATTCCGACCACGATGGTTAGCAACAGGTTGTTTTTCCACCAACCAGCCAGAAAGGCTGCACAGGCTCCCAAAAGATGGGGGTTTTGCCAACTAAATTGGACAGAATCTCCCTGGGGAATCAAAACGGCAGGGGCGACAATCGCCATCAAGACAGCGACTGGAACATACCGCAATGCACGCTCGAGAGGCTCAGGAATTTGTAAGGAGCCCGCCAGTCCAAACGGAAGATAACGGACCAGAAAGGTTACCAAGAACATCCCACCAACTAGCAAAATCTCATTCATTGGGCTTCACCTACCTCATTCATTCGATTACTAGCCAGTCTTTGTTCCAGAAAAAAACCAGTAGCTACTCCAGCTAACGCAGCAATCATCAGCCCGAGTTTGTTTGGCAAACCATGCAAAGCTAAACCTAGTCCTGAAGCAACGATGGCTGCGGTGATCATGGGACGATTCTTCAGATAAGGCACAACGATGCCGATGAAGGTTGCAGACATGGCAAAGTCCAAGCCCCATTCCTCCAAACCTGGCATCACTCTCCCAAAGAAAATCCCGATCATTGTACATAATTGCCAATTGAAATACATGATGAGCGCAGAGCCTAGGTAGTACCAGTGCTTGTGGATGATTGGGGAAGGTTCCGCATAGTGCCGGACCGCAACTGCAAAGGTCTCATCGGTCAGCCAGAAAGCCAGCGGAATGCGCCAACGTTGAGGCAAGTGACGAACCTGCTGGAGAAGTGTAGTTGAATAAAGGAGGTGTCGTAGATTCACCACAAAGGTGGTCAACACAATGACGGGCCATGTGGCCCCAGCAGAGACCATTCCGAGGGCTATGAATTGAGCCGATCCAGCAAAGACAATCGCTGAAAAAGCCAAAGCACCCCAGAGAGAAAGTCCTCCACTCTCTGAGAGAGTTCCAAAGATAATTCCGAAGGGAATTGCTCCGATGATCAATGGGAAGGTATCCCGAACTCCCCTCCAAAACTCAGTTTGTTGTGTCGAATTCATGGGATCACATCAACCTAAGGCAGTCGATCATGGAAGTACTGACAGGCATCGCTTCTTTCAATGCAGAATAGGAACAGCTGTAACTTCACCCGACTGAACCTGCCAAAGCTCAGCGTAAGTACCCCTGAGTTCTAATAAGTCATTATGATGTCCTTCCTCAACCACCTGACCATCTCTCAACACCAAAATTCTATCAGCATGTCGGATTGTGGAAAGTCGATGAGCAATAATCAACGCGGTCTTCCCTTTTGTGATTCTGGAAAGACTTTGTTGGATCGCCCTCTCTGTTTCAGTATCAACTGAACTGGTTGCCTCATCAAAAACCATGATCGGAGCATCTTTCAGGATCGCCCTGGCAATACTGAGACGCTGCCGCTGCCCTCCTGAGAGTCGAATACCTCGCTCACCCACCACCGTCTGATAATCATCTGGCAAGGTCATGACAAAATCATGTAGCTGAGCTGATTCTGCCGCACCCTGGATTTGGGCTAGGTCTCTATTCGGGGAACCGTAGGCTATATTCTCCGCAATCGTGCCATGAAAAAGGTAAACATCCTGACTGACCAGGGCGATATGACTTCTAATGTCCTGCAGGGTGAGATCTCGTAGATCTAGCCCATCGAGGCAAATTGCTCCACCAGATGGGTCATACAAACGTAGGAGCAACTTGATCAGTGTTGACTTCCCAGCACCTGTTGCCCCAGCAATACCGATCGTTTCACCAGACCGCACCTTGAAATCGAGGCCTCGCAAGACCGGCTCACCCCGACGATAGGTAAAATGGACTTGATCGAAGTGTATCTCTCCCTGCATCGGTTCAGGAAGAACCCGAGGTTCAGCAGGATCTTGAATCTTGCTGGGAGTTTGCAGCAAGCCAAATGTCCTACGGGCACTTGCCTTCGCGCGCTCATACTCATCAAGGGTGATCCCCATTCGAGTCAAGGGCCACAACATGCGCTGGATTAGCATTGAAAACAGCACCAACTCACCAACAGTCAGTACTCCTTTGTCTTCCAGGACCCAGTAACTTCCAAGCAGCAGAACCCCTCCAAAACCAATTGCCACTGCCATTCGAATGAGAGGGACATAGACAGAACTGAAGCGAATTGCAGCATGATTGGCTTTCTTATATTCCAGTGATGCTTCAGAAACTCGTTGGGATTCAAATACTTCTGCTGTGAAACTCTTGATGACAAGTATGCCCGCAATGTTGTTTTCCAGACGACTACTCAACCCTCCAACTGCCTCTCGAACTTGCTGATAACGTGGTGAGATGAGGTTTTGATAAAACCAGCTTCCCCAGAGAATCAAGGGCACAGGAAGCAAGCCAATCAGAGCCAATTGCCAGGAAACATCCACCAGTACAAAAATTGAAAATAAAAATAGCACCAGTAACTGAAGCAGTTCGTTAAAACCTGTGTTCAAAAACCTTTCAATTTGATTGACGTCATCATTGAGCATCGCCATGGTTTCTCCCATGCGGTGATTCTCAAAGAATTCAATCTCACGCTTCTGGATGTGGTTGTAGGCATCTGTCCGTAAATTGTGTTGGACTCGTTGAGCAAGGTTCATGAAGCCATACTGGTAGGCCCATTCAAAGAGGCTCTCAAAGCCAAAGATGACAACGCCAAGTACTGCAAGAAATACTGCGAGAGACCATGGATCTGCTGTTCCCACAAGATTAGCAATCCATTCAGGGGGTTCTCGGCGAACAGAATCTATCACCCAGCCCACAAGAACTGGAGGCATCAAGTCGAGAACTTTGTTCAGAATGCTGTTAAAACAAGCCCAAGAAAACCAGCCTCGATGAGGTAGGATGTAGTACAGTAGGCTAATCATTGGATGTGGAGTGGGATTCATCTAGTAACTTTCCTTAAATACCTCGAAGCGTTGAATTGGGCCAAGAAGGTTTCCAACTCAATGTATGCAAATCCATTCAGAACAATTCTTGAATGACATTTTACCGGAGTTATCCTGCCTTAAATTCAATAATTTTGCACTTTCTCAAAAACGCGAGTTCACATGTCGTTTTTTTGTCGTGGTCCCTTGCTGTTCAGCATGCTTGGAATCGGAATTTTTGCTTGCAGCAGCAATCCACCCAATAATGTTGATTTCAGTTATCCAACCAACAAACGGCTGCATGTGATGGAACTTTGTGAGTTGCTCTACACCCCACGCTATGCTCGGTACGTTGCTCCCTCTTTGGATTCGCGAGTACAAAAACTGGTTCCGATTTCAAACGGTGTGATCGCCCAATTTTATGATGGCCGCCGGTATGAAGTGCCATTGGAATCCCAGCTGCCTCCGGGCGAACACTACTGTGTCTTTGAATCCAATCCAACGCCCTGTGCATCAAACGACAAGGACTGGGACCGTCGCTGTGAGCGAAAAACTCCGATGCGTATTGACCGATTCGCCAACTGATTCCAAAACACTCCCCATGAATGCTTTGATTCTTGTTGATCTACAAAATGATTTCACTCCCAGTGGAGCGCTCCCGGTCCCTGAGGGCGACAGCATTGTTCCGCTGATCAATCAACTTCAGCAAAAGTTTGACCTGGTGGTAGCAACCCAAGACTGGCATCCCTCAGACCATCAGAGTTTTGCAGTTCAGCAAGAGGGAAGACAACCGGGAGAGTTGATTGATCTGCATGGAATACCGCAAGTCCTCTGGCCAATTCACTGTGTTCAAGAAACTGAGGGAGCCCAATTCATCTCCAATCTGGATCAGAGTAGGGTCAAAGGAGTTTTCCGCAAAGGTCAAAATCCACGAATTGATAGCTACAGCGGATTCTTTGATAACGACCACCAGAGCAGTACGGGAATGGGGGAGTATCTGCGTGAGCAAGGGGTAGACGAAGTATTTGTGGTAGGTCTGGCAACCTACTACTGTGTACGCTTTACGGCAGCAGATGCTGCTGAACTCGGGTTTCGAACTATCGTAATTTCAGATGCAACTCGTGGAGTGAACTTAATGACAGGGGATGTCGACCGTGCCCTTGTAGCTTTGCAGGAGCAGGGAGTCCGCATTCTTTTGAGTTCGGAGTTGTACTGATCCATCACAAAGATTTAAACAGTTCTTAAAAGCGCTAGAGGCTTCTGACGTAACGTTCGATGTGCTGCAAGACTAGCTGTTACAACGCTAAGGGCTACCACTGCCATCAAAGTAACTGCATTGCTCCACCAGTTGATTCTCCAGATATTCTCGAAGACCACCCACGAAATGATGAAAGAAAAGACCAAGCTGAGTAGTAGACCCGAAGCTGCTGCAAACAAAGCCAGCAGCCCAAACTCTGTTTGAACAATGCGCATCACAAGGGGGAATCGTGCCCCCAAGGTCTTGAGCAGATTCATCTCCCAAACCCGACTTTGCACTTCCTGCCGAGCGATAGAGTAAAGTACTACCAGACCAGCCAGAATTGCCAAATACGCCATAAAGTTAATTGCAAAGCTGACCTGATCAATGATTTCGAAGGCTCTCGCTAAAATTCTGGTTACATCAATCACAGAAATATTGGGATAGGCACGAACGATACTGTTTTGGAGAGAAAGTCGTTTCTCCGGGGGAACATTCCGAATACTGGCTAGGAAAACCTTGGGAGCATCTTCCAATGCTCCAGGCTGCATCACGATAAAGAAGTCTGGTTGAAAAGTTGTCCATTCCACCTTCCGCAAGTTAGCCACCTGGGCTTCAATCGGAATGCCGGAGATGTCAAAGGTCAACCGGTCCCCAACACGCCACTCACGCCAGCTAGCAAACTCTTTTTCCAAAGAAACCTGGACGGGTTGATCCCCCATGAAATCATAGCTTCCACTGAGCGGCTTACCTTCTACAATCCCAAGGTTCGCCTGATCCACAGAAAGGTAGGACAGGTTGTATGTGCGACTCCTTCGTCGACGTTCACGGTTTTCATCACGAACTACATCATCTCTGTCCTGTCCTTGGTAAATCTCTCCATTGACCATTGAGAGTCGGGCTCTCACCAGTGGAGAAAGGCTCTCTAGAGCAAAACCTTCTTTGGTGACCACCTCGGTCAGACCTGCAATCTGTTCTTCCTGGATATCGAAGACAAAAAACGTTGGGACCCGACTGTCATCGGGTCGTTCCAGTTCTTTGACTAACCCCTGCTGCAACTGGGGAATCAGGTTGATCAGCAGGGTTCCCAAGGACATTGACAGGAAACAGGAAATTGCTGCAACTCGGTTACGGTTCAGGCTGCGAAGAGCGATCTTGAAGACGGGTTTTTGACGATTCGAAAGATGCCCACAGGCCTTGAAGAGCAGCCAGGCCAACAACGCAAGTACTAGCAAGGCCCCCATGAAAAGCAACAAAAACAATCCCCCTCTTTTGAATCCGGCAACCCAGATCGTCAGCCCTCCATACACCAAAAGACCGGGCAAGTAGCTCACCAACTTCAGCTTCCAGGTGTTACCACGACTGAACTCTCGACTAGTATCCCGTAGTAGGGCAATTGGTTGAACACGATGAATCGAAGTCAGTACAGGTAAACAGAAAATCAGGCTACCAATGGTTCCTAATACCATAGCTACAGCCAGACTGGCCCAAGGCATTTCTTGTTGAAAGCCAAGCGGAAGAAAATCTGAAACTAGATGAGGTAGAATCTGTAACAAGGCAAGAGATGCGAAGGCAGAGACAATCACAGCCATCCCACCCAGAATCAATATCTGACTGAGTAAAAGGAGATAGGTTGACCTTCTGGCGGCTCCCAAACTCATTAGAATAGCTATTTCCTGAAAACGGCTGTGCAGATAATCACGGAATAAATAGGCTGCACCCAATCCTGCTAAAAACAAAGCAACCAGCGAGACCATCCCCAGATAATCATTCAGATAGCCCAAGGCTCGGCCAACTTGCTGGCTTGCTCCGGCAGGAGTCTGGACTCTAAGCGAGTATGCTTCTTCTCCGAGTTCGTCCAGAGCCTTCTGTAATTTTTCAGCAGCTAGTCCTTCATCAATCCCTGGAGCTAACTTGTAATATTGACGGTGAAAAACCCGACTTTTTCCAACAGCTGTCAGGCCTGTGTTCTGGACCTGCTCGTAGCTCATATAAATTCGGGAAGCCACTCCAAAAGTAGAGAAACTGGTTCCTGGATCCTGCAGCACCACATCAGCAATTTTGAACATCTGGGTACCAATCTGCAGGGAATCTCCCAGTTTCAAATCCAGAGAGGTCAGTAGGTCAGGATAGACCCAGATGACTGGCTCCTTCAGCGCTTGGGCAACTTCGCTTGGTCCAATGATGCCTTTTTCCTGAAGTTCCAATTCTCCGTATAGTGGAAAGCCGGCATCAACAGCAATAATCTGTGACAAGCGAGAATTGATGCCACTGGCAGACATTGAAACAAAGGAGATCTGACGACTCTGATCTATGGGTTCAAGGCTTTTGCTTATCGTTCGGAGTTCTTCTTCTGTAAAGGGACGAGTTGCATTGACCGCAATGTCAGCGGTTAGAATGCCTTTCGCATTACGTCCCAAATGACTTTGGATCGATGAATTGAAAGAATTAAGCGCTAAAAAGCCTACCAATCCAATTGCCAAATTAAGTACGAAGAAAGCACTAAATTTACGGTTATTCCGGATTTCTCGCCAAGCCAGTTTGAACCAGATCTGCATAGCCCTTTAGTCAAAGAAAAGAGAAAGAAAATGAGAAGATTATCAAAACGTTGATTTTAAACACCCTTACGCCGACAGCGCTCACTGCAGTAACGAACCTGATCCCAATCACGAGCCCATTTTCGCCGCCAAGTAAATGGACGCTGACAAACTGGGCAAATTTTCTGGGGCAGGTTAGGCTTTGTGTGTGGCACGGTAGCTTACAAATCAGAATAGCATGAAGATCTGAGATTGCTTTGAGAAAATAAATAAACTTCTTCTGCAACGCTCAGACCCCCCGAAACATGTGGGTATTTGCGTTGCATCTTAGATGGGGTCTTGTATCTTGCTGCTTTTACACAAACTTCAAAAACTCACTAAGCATCACCCCTGTCACCTCGGAGCATTGATTGAACGAACCAGCTGCCCATCTCAAATCGCTTGTCCGGACAATTCCTGACTTTCCCAAACCCGGAATTCTCTTCAGAGATATCACGACCTTACTGAGTAACCCCGCTGCATTTCAGGAGACTCTTCAGTTGCTGGTCAGTCGCTATCGAAATGCAGAGCTTCACGCTGTTTGTGGCATTGAATCAAGGGGTTTTCTCATTGGTGCTCCACTCGCCTTGGAATTGGGGATTGGCTTCGTGCCTATTCGCAAACCTGGGAAACTCCCAGCGGCTGTCGAACGGGTCGAATACGCACTGGAGTATGGAACGGACGCTTTGGAAATTCATAAAGATGCGCTTCAACCCGGCCAGCGAGTACTCCTGGCGGACGATCTCTTGGCAACAGGCGGAACCATTTCTGCAGCAGCGCAGCTTGTTCAGCGATTGGATACCATCGTTCATGAAGCTGCTTTCATCATTGAACTGGAAGGCCTCGGTGGTCGAGAGAAACTGTCCTGTCCGGCCTTTTCATTGATGCGCTTCACAGAGGACTGATGGCAGATTCGATCAAAAAGATCTGTGATTGGGAAGAAGCGAAAAAGCACGCTCGAAGCTGGAAAAAAAATGGGCTAAGGATTGGTTTTACAAACGGTTGCTTTGATATTTTGCATGCAGGCCATGTCCGCTACCTGCAAGATTCAGCTGCGCAAGCTGACAAATTGATTGTCGGGTTAAATTCCGATGCCTCAGTTCAAACGTTGAAAGGAAGCAGCCGTCCGATTGTACCAGAAAACGATCGAGCATATGTCCTCAGTGGGCTGGAAGTGGTTGCTGCTGTCATAATTTTTGAAGAGGAAACTCCATTTGAGCTTATAGAATGGTTAGAACCGGATGTGCTGATGAAGGGGGGTGACTACAGAGCCGAAGAGATCGTGGGCTATGATTCCGTCACAAAGAGAGGAGGGGTAGTGAAGGTATTGCCTTTTCTGGATGGCCGCTCAACAACAAATATTGTTCAACGTATTCGAGAACTGACAACATGATCATTGTTACCGGAGGGGCCGGTTTTATTGGCAGCAACCTGGTCTGGGGACTCAATCAGATTGGTATTGAAGACATTCTTGTGGTGGATAATCTGTCTCTAGCCGATAAGCATCGAAATCTAAATTCCCTAAAGATTGCTGATTTTCTCGACAAAGAAGACTTCCTAGCTGAATTGCCGAAACTAGAGAATGTACAGACCATTTTTCACCAAGGTGCCTGTTCCTCGACTACGGAAACAGACGGACGATACATGATGGAGAACAACTATCAGTTCTCCAAAACCTTGCTGCACTACTCTCTGGAAAACAAGATCGACTTCCTCTATGCCTCCAGTGCCTCAGTTTACGGAGATGGAAGCGCAGGATTTCGTGAAGAGAGAACCTGTGAGTGGCCTCTCAACGTTTACGCATTCTCTAAATTCTCCTTTGACAACTACGTTCGGCAGCGGCTATCCCAGGCTTCTTCACAGGTTTTAGGTCTGCGCTATTTCAATGTCTATGGCCCCCAGGAAAACCACAAAGGCAAGATGGCTTCTGTCGCCTTCCACCTCTTTGGCCAACTTGCTCAAGGTCAGAAAATGAAATTGTTTGCTGGAAGCGAGGGCTTTCGGCGAGATTTCATCTTCGTAGATGACATCGTGCAAATGAACCTGCATTTCTTTCAGACCAAGGGCAGTGGGATCTTTAATGCGGGTACAGGGAAAGCAAGAAGTTTCCAAGACATCGCTACTACACTACAACAGATTGAACCGGCAGGGCAGATCGAGATCATACCGTTCCCTGATCATCTCCAAGGCAAATATCAGGAATTTACTGAAGCCGATACAGATCTTCTACGTAAAGCAGGTTATCAGCGTCCAATGACTATGTTGGAAGACGGAGTACGTCAATACTATGATCTCTGGAAGCGAACTGGTGGCTACCGACGGGACTAAATCTATGACTTCATTTCCACAGATCAAAGCCATCTTGTACGACATGGATGGGCTGCTGCTGGATACAGAAAATTTCTACACCGATGTGACACAGCAGATTGTCTCGCGATACGGGAAAAATTTTGACTGGTCCACCAAGTCACAGATGCTGGGGCGGCCTGCCCTCGAATCCGCCAGAACCTTGGTTCGAGTGTTGGAATTGCCCATTCGGCCAGAAGACTATCTTACAGAGCGGAAAGCACTACTCAACCAACGTTTTCCAGAAGCAGAGGCGATGCCAGGAGCAATCGAACTGACCCAGCGAATGAAGATGGCTGGAGTCCCTCAAGCCGTTGCGACAAGTTCAACCAAAGAGGCATACACCCTCAAAACTACAAAGCATCAAAAATGGTTTGCAGAGTTTGATGCCATCGTCACCGGAGATCATCCTGACATTCAAAACGGGAAACCTGCTCCAGATATCTTTCTGGTTGCTGCAAGAAAACTTGGTGTTGCTCCAGGCGAATGCTTGGTCTTCGAGGATGCACCAGCTGGAGTTGAAGCAGCAAGGGCTGCCGGGATGAGCGTGGTAGTGGTTCCTGATCCGCAGATGGATCAAAAATTAGTGAAAGACGCAGATCAAAAGCTAAATTCCCTACTTGAATTTGAACCGAGTGATTGGTCCTTACCAAACTGAATTTATTTTCATTTCTACCTGATTCACATGGCATGCGGAGAATTCACATGCCCACACCTCCAAAAGCGTGGCGGACTTGCTGCCTGCTTGCTGTCCTACTTGCCGCTTTGACTTTTACTCCGATTGTTCTGGTTCCAGATGAGATCGAACCCATTCTGTTGGGAATGCCACGCACACTTTGGTTAGGTATGTTGATTTCATTCGGATTTTTCTTACTCACTCTCTGGGGAGCTTTTATCCTGACCAGACAGAATGAGAGTGATTGATGTGGTTTGGTCTCTTGCTGCTGGCATATCTCATTGCCCTTGTCTATGCGCTACGTCTTTCTCAAATTGCTGAAGTTGGACCTGCCAGTGAACACAGCTATCGCTTTGCTGATTCTAATATTGGTAGTGTCCTAGGAGTTCTTACTTTCTCTGCTACGCTGTTCAGTACTTTCACTCTATTAGGGCTTCCTGATTTTTTTCGAAACCATGGGGTAGGCGCTTGGATTTTTCTGGGTGTCACAGACATGGCAATGGCATTTCTCGCGCTCTGGTTTGGACTTAAGGTTCGTGAGAAAATCAGCATACAGGAGTTTGAGAGTGTTAGTGAAATGCTGGCAAAAACCTATCATGCAGATTGGGTTCGTTTCATCTACTGGGCTGGAATCTTTGTGTTTCTGCTACCCTACGTAGCCATTCAAATCAAAGGGGTTTCTAGCTTTCTGTCAGTCGCTTTTCCTATAAATATTCCGAACTGGTGCTGGTCTCTATTTATCCTTTTAGCCATTCTAATTTACAGCCACTTGGGTGGTTTGAAGGCCATCATCTACAACGATGCAATTCAAGGAATCATTCTGCTGACGATCACTTTGTTGATCGCTGCAATCTGTCTGGATCAGATGGGTGGATGGACCAGCATGTTTGAACAAATCGAAGAGCGGAACCCCAAATTGCTTTCCATTCCTGGCCCCACAGGGCTCCTGAATACTCAGTTTCTATTGGCTTCTTTTCTAACTATTGTCCTGATGCCAATCAGTCAGCCACAGCTCTTTGCCCGATTCACCGTGATGCGTGATGAGCGGAGTATGATTGAGATGGTGTTGGGGATGAGCGTCTTCGTTTTTCTAATCATTACACCAACTATTGCAATAGGTATGTATGGGGCGATCAACTATCCGGAGTTGCCAGCCAGCGAATTCTGGGTCAACACCCTTGTTAACGATCAACCTGAAATTATTGGTGCCTTAGCTGTCGTGGGCTTGCTTGCCGCAGCGATGTCCACAGCCGACTCACAACTGTTTGCATTGGAATCGGAGGTTAGCCCTACCATTCAAACACATTCTTTCCGCAAGCTTCCGATCCTGATCTTTGCGATCATGGCATTTGGTCTGGCTGTGCTGAGTTCATCTGATTTGGTCTTGCTAGCTACCGTCAGTTTTGCTGGAACATCACTCTTAGCCCCAATGATCCTCTTAGCAGTCCTCAGTAAAGATGGAGAGCATCCCCCCTTGTTGATTCCCGTCATCTGTGGCGTCTCACTTTTGATTTACCTCGTGTCACTGCTCAGCGGGTTTGTGCCTCAAGTAATTTTTGGATACCGTCTTGAGCTTCTTCTTTTATCTTTGAATGCCATCATAGTTGGCTTCTTTTATTTCCTTCGTGAGCAAAGCAGGGTGGCATGATGAAGTTTCGCCCCAATGTAGCGGCAGTGATTCTCAATCAGCATGGTGACAAGATCTTGATGTTCCACAGGGTGGATGGACGACGCAAAGGCTGGCAATTTCCACAGGGTGGAGTGGATCCAGGTGAAACGGAAGAACAAGCCATTCTGAGGGAGCTAAATGAAGAGATTGGGACGAATGATGTCAAGATTCTCAAACAGAGTTCCAAGCGAACTCGCTACCAGTTCCCTAAAGCTGTCCTAAAGAGAATGCAACAAAAGAATCGCTGGAGGCAGTATTGGGGACAAGAGCAACGCTGGTTCCTCGTTCAACTGAATCATGGAACAGAAACACTGTCTTTGAGTAACAAAGGACACAAGCAGGAGTTTGACCGCTTCAAGTGGATGAGACCTAAGGTTGGTTTGCGCAAGGTCGTGCGCTTCAAGCGCAAGGCTTATCGGAAAGGATTAAAGCGATTAGGTGTGATCTAGCGAAGCCGGAATCGATCAAGAATTTCGTTGGCCAGCCTGATGTATCCAGTTGCTCCGATTGAGTTGAGGCTACGGTTGATGACATCCATGCCTGCAGCGCTGGCGTCCAGTACCTGGGGGCATTTAGGAATGATCGTTTGGAAGACGCTCTCTCCCAACGTTTGATAGACCTGCCGACAAACTTTTTGGTGAGCTGGAATTTCGTGATCGAACATCGTCAGAAGAATCCCTGCAATCCGCAGATTTGGATCGATGTTAGCTTGAAGGTCTTTGAAGGCGAGGAGAAAGCGTTTGAGAGACTTGATAGCAAGGGCTTCACACTGCATCGGGACAATCACCAAATTCGAGGCGACCATCGCATTGATGCTCAGTGCATTTGTAGAAGCAGGCACGTCAATGATGATGAATTCAAACTCTCCCCGGGCATGGCGAGCAAGCCACTGGTGCAGGTGGTGGTAGTCGGCAGCCACCTTCATCAATTCATTTTCGTGCGTCAACCGATCCACATCATTTAGGATCAGGTGCATGTTCTCGGTGCTGGTCGGCAAGAGAACGTCCGAAAGGGTGGTGCTGTCCTGGCAAAAGATTTCGAGGATCCCATGGATGACTCTCTGCTTAACCCCCATCGCTGAATAGACGGAGCCTTGAGGATCAAGATCCAACAGCAGAGTACGGTAGCCACCAAGGGCAAAGGCCGTTGCCAAGTGAACAGCTGAGGTGGTTTTCCCAACCCCACCTTTCTGGCTCGCAAAGGAGATGACAGTGGCCATGCAGTAAAATCAGGAGCAGTTGTTAGGACTTCAATAGCGAATCATTGTCCACCCGACAATTCAGGTGAATAAGGTACCAGTTGCGGAATTCGTACCAAGCAATCGCCACTCTTCACATGCTCAATCGTGGACGACCTCTCGTCCTTTACGCCAGTCAGAAGTTCTGAAGGAATATCCTACCCCCCGCTCCGTACTTATGAATTTCGGTTCAAAACCTTGGTCAATCTTTTTGCGTAAGCGGGCGATCAGGGTGTCCACCACTCTTGCTTCAGGCTCATAATCATGTCCCCAGACCGTATTCAGGATCATATCCTTACTCAGGATACGATTCGGGTTCTTCATGAAATAGAGCAGCATCCGATATTCTTTTCGGTTCAGATAGATGGTGCTGGATCCTCGCCGAACTTCCTTATTTGACAGATTAATGGTCAGGTTATGTGCGGTGAGCAGCGAGTACTCATCCTGCTCATTATAGGTTCGCAGGAAGACGATCACTTCCTTGCTTTCACTGGGATACCCCTGCAGTTCGTAGCGAGTCAATTCAAAGTCTTCATTTCGGGTGCTATAGCTCACCTCCTCATCTGTATTTGACTCACGAACAAGATGGGTCAACTGAGAGATCTGACGCCGCAAATTCTCTGGTAGTGGCAGTTCTCTGAGGAATTTGCCCTTGGTGCCCGGCGGTCCTAACAAGCAATCAGGATCGTTCTTGTAATCCAACAGAATGTTGTCTTGATCAAAGCGCATAATCAGATGGGGGAACGCCTCCACTAAAATTCTGTTCATCCGCTCCTGCTGACGGAGCTGCATCTCAATCCGTCGGCGTTCCTGGATTTCTTCCAACAGGGATCGCTCATAGTTTCTAGCATGCAGGACAGAGCGTAAACGAACCTGCATTTCAACAAGGTTGACCGGCTTATTTAGGAATTCCTTGGCTCCCTTCTGGAAACACTGGAGGAAAACTGTGCGATCTTCATCCGCTGTAATTACTACCACAGGCAAATTGAGCAAGCGAACTTCTTGCATCAAATCGAGGGCGGTGTGAGGAGAGTCCAAATAGAAATCGATCAGCAGCATGTCATAGCTGTGCCGCTGTATAAAAGTAAGCGCCTCAGCATAAGTAGCTGCAGAGTCCACTTGGTAGCTTTCGCTGTCAATTTGAAGCAACATCTGTTCAATGATCAGACGTTGTTCCTCAGAGTCCTCAACCAGCAAAAGACGATACGAAGCTTGGGATTCCATAGCACTCACCAAAATTAGTTACAGTTTTTGTAAGAAAAAGAAATCGAGGGAATTTGACACTAAATTAACGCTATTACAAGAAAACTCAACCCGTCAGCAAAAAAGTGAATTTTAAGACAGAGAAAAAATAGGATTAAAACTCCAGAAATGTCAGGAAATCCTTTGGATCAGGGATGATGCCCGCATGACGTTTAATTTCCTGATCGCTGGAATTCAGGACCACGTAAAAAGGAAGAGCCAAAGTCTTAAAGCGCTCCATTTGCAACTCCCGGTTTGCCTCCTGGAAGGAGCCTCCGTCCGTGTAGAGCTGTGCAAGTACAAACTCTTCTTGAAACACCCTCAACACTTCTGGTTTGGCAAAAACACTTTTCTCCATCCAGCGGCAATTCACGCAGGTATATCCTGTAAAATCTAGAAATAGTGGTTTTTGGGTTTCCTGAGCAACGGCTAGGGCTTCAGGAAAGTTATCATGCCAGACCAATCCAGCCTCTGCTGAAATTTTTTCAAAATCCCCAGTCCCCTGGATTGGTGGTGGTAGGTAGCTCTCGACCAGCGGATTGAGCTCCTTCCCTACCACACCTGATCCGAAGTAAAGCCCGAAAATCAGGAAAACAGCCCCAAAACCAAGATAACCCGGGCCCAGATGTCCAATTCGGATTCCTTTGATCGGGAATCGTCCCAGTAGAAATGCTGCAATCGCAACCATCAGCACAGCCCAAGCTGCCAAAACTACTTCCCGATCCAGTACGCCCCATTGCCACACCAAATCAGCGTTACTAAAGAACTTCCAAGCAATCCCCAACTCCAAAATTCCAAGCACAATCTTGAGGTGTTCCATCCAGTTGCCCGAAAGGCCTTGGGAACGCCGAATCAAGGTTGGGAAGAGGCCCATCAGAATGAACGGCAACGCAAAGACTGTTGAGAATACCA